>Ga0194126_10000649_pt1 | contig 58398 bp, 47 predicted proteins | sample TA2KigC150mmetaG_FD_148641 | JGI IMG/M metagenome (GOLD analysis project Ga0194126, IMG submission 148641) | Freshwater microbial communities from Lake Tanganyika, Tanzania - TA2015035 Kigoma Deep Cast 150m | ecosystem: Environmental > Aquatic > Freshwater > Lake | place: Tanzania: Lake...
TCCCGCCTCAGCCCCGCTCTGAGACGCTCCCCCACTCCCGCCCGTGTACAAACTCAACAACCCCGAGCGCGCCTTCGCATCCCCAGCCACCGCAGCCGCGTATCCGCAGTGCCGGTAATCCTTCGGATCCTCCACCAAACCCGCCCGCACCGCGTTCAAGTCGATGTACGCCGACACCGTCTCCAGCACTCCCGTCTGATCCTCGACCAGCACACTCCGAAACCGTTCCGCCCACAGCGTCCCAAACCGCTGATGCCGTATGTTGTACCACTTGCTGAACCGTTGCTTGAACTCCTTCATGAACGCCGACACATCCCCCATCCGCGCCAGCATCCGTTTCCGGATGTCCGCGTCCACCCGACCATGGTCGTGCAATCCCTTCTCGGCCTCATAGAGCAACCCGGCCTCTCGGGGCTTGGCCTTCCCGTAGAGGGCCTTCATGCGCTCGACCAGTTCCTCGTCGGTCGGGTTCTGCTCGGCCGGGACGCGGACCAAGACATGGAAGTGGTTGGACATGATACAGTAGGTGATGACCTCGAGGCCGCAGAAGGTGGCCAGGCGCCGGAGGAGCCGGACCAAGGTTTCTTTGCCGAGGTCATCGAGGAGGCGTTGGGCGCCGACGATGCGGGACACGCAGTGGTACACGGCCGGTCGCCCTTTGACTTTGATGCGGGTCGTTCTCATTGGGATTGATCGAGGGCTGGAGGTTCAACGTTGCAGGCTTAAGGCGGTACGCGCGCCAGTCCAAATGACGGGACGAGGCTACTCGATGGATGCCTTCATGTCAACGTCTTTCTTCCTGTAATATTGCAGAAACTTCGAAGGACAAGCCAGGGCAACCAGCAGATGGCGGCGGGCGATCAGTGAAGTTCTGCAGCGCTGGGAATGGGAATTGGGAAGGTAAGGGAATGGGAATGCGGTACGGCTCGATGTGGCGACCAGGATTGCGGAGCGGGAAGGGGAAGGATGGCGAGTTGCGAGGTATTAGGCGTTGGGGGTATTGGGTGGGGATGACTTTGGGTGGGATGTCTCATCCAGGGCGATGAGGGCACGGCCGAGCTTGCCCTGATCGAGGTCGTCCAGGGCCTGATCGATTTGGTCAAGGCGGTAAGCGTGGATGGGGATTCGGTCCAGGCGCAGTCGGCCGGACAAGTAGAGGTTGCAGTAGCGTGGCAGATCGTTGTCGGGCTGGGTCTCGCCTCCCCAAGTACCGCGGATGAGCTTACCTCGGATGAGGTCGAAGGGATCGAGCGTGATCCGCTCGCCATGTGCGAGGTTCCCGGCCAAGAGGCAGAGGCCTCCGGCATCGCGGACAGACCGGAAGGCGAGCTCCATGGTCTCGGGTCGGCCGGCCGCCTCGATCGCGCACTCCACGCCTCGGCCGCCGGTCAACTCGCGGATGACCGTGAGCGGATCCTGATGGCGGGCATGGACGAGGTGGGTGGCGCCGGCCATGCGAGCCTGCTGCAGTTTGTGGTCCCGGACATCGACGGCGACGATCGGGTTGGCCTCGGCGAAGGCGGCCGCCAGGATGGCGCTGAGTCCGATGCCGCCGGCGCCGAACACGGCCAGACTCGAGTTAGGCGGGAGCTTGGCAGCGTTGAGGACGACACCGGCACCGGTGGGGACGGCGCAGCCGAGCAGGGCGGCCTCGCGGAGGGGCATGGCCTTGGGGATGGGGGTCAGGCGGTTTTCGCACGTGACCGTGTACCGCATGAATGTGCTGATGGCTCCGGAGTTTACTGGGCCGTCGGCGCTGGGGTAGAGGGTCGAGGGCACGTCAACGCCGTTGCCCTTGATCCAACTAAGCACGACAGGGTCGGCAGGTTTGACCTTAGCCACGCCTGGGCCGACGGCGAGGACGGTGCCCGAGCCTTCGTGGCCGAGGGTGTGAGGCAGGAAGCGGTCGGGGCCACGCTTGCCGCGCACTTCGAGGAGTTGGCTGTGGCAAACCCCGCTGTAGGCGAGTTCGACGAGGGCCTGGCCCGGTTTAAGGGGCGGGAGTTCGAGGCGTCTGAGGCGGAGCGGCTGACCGATTTGTTCGAGGACGGCGGCTTGGGTATGAGTGGGCAGCTCAGACATGGGGGACTGGGATGACGACAGACTGGAGCGTGGTGTCGTGGTGTCGTGGGGTGTGGGGGCGAGTGCGACCGCCGACGAACAATTGCGGCGGCGACGGTCGAGGGTGGGACGGCCAGCCTACGATGGGGGGGTGCAGGCGATGCGGACCTGGCCTTGGCGAACGGCAGCGCGCAATTGTTCGAGGCGCTCGGGCGAATCGACGGCGCAACGATACCCGGTGAGTGGGAAGCCGTACAAACGCCGAGTTGGGACGAGTCCAGGGAACACGTCGCGCGGGAGGTCGGAGGGCACGTGTGTGGGGAGGACTTCGAGGAATTCGGGCGCGAAGACGGCGAGGCCGGAGTTGGCCCATGGAGTGGCGGGGAAATCTTGCCGCTGCTGGTCGGTCGGTCGTTCGAGGAAGCCGACGATGCGGCCGTGCGGGTCGATGGCCACGGCGCTGTTGGAGTGGGGGCGTTGGTGGAGGAGCAGGGTGGCCAGGGCCTGCTTCTCGCGATGGAACCGGACCAGGGCGGTGAGGTCCTGGTCGGTCAGGACGTCGCCGTACTGGACGAGGAACGGCTCGGGGGAGTGGAGGAAGGGGCTGAGGTTGCGGACGGCTCCGGCCGTGCCGAGCAAGACCGGCTCGAAGGCATAGTGCAGTTGAACGCCCCAGGCAGCGCCGGAGCCGAAGTGGTGGCGGAAGAGATCGTCGCGGAAGTGGAGGTTGAGGGCGATCTGGTTGAAGCCGTGCGCGGCGGCATGCTGGATGAGGTATTCGAGGAGGGGTCGGCCTGCGACCTCGAGCAAGGGTTTGGGGGTTTCGCGGGTGAGGCTGCCGAGTCGGGTGCCGTAGCCGGCGCAGAGGATGAGGGCCTTCACGGGGCTTCGTGAATCCAACGCGCCGCAGCGGCGAGGGTGTCGCAGGTGAAGTTCGGTACGAGGTTCGGCTCGAGGGGTTCGGCGGTTTGGATGAGGGGCGCGAGGTGCTGGCCGGTTCGGAGCCAGATGGTGCGGCAACCGGCTCGTTTCCCGGCGGCCACGTCGGTCAGGCGGTCGCCGACCATAAAGCTGGCAGACAGTTCGAGCTGACCGTCCAGGGCGGCTTGGCGGAGAAGGCCGGGGCGGGGTTTGCGGCACGGGCAATCGATGCGGTAGGCAGGGAGGGTGGCGTTGGGGTGGTGGGGGCAAAAGTAGAAGCCGTCGAGGTCCGGTCCGCCGCGCGCCACGATGGCCTGTGCGACGGCGGCTTGGAGTCGGCGCACGTCGAGTTCGGTGGCCAGACCGCGCGCCACGACAGTTTGGTTACTGACGACGACGAGGCGGAAGCCGGCGGCCTTGAGCTGTTGGAGCGCGGCGGGGACGCCGGGCAAGAGTTGGATCTGATGTTCGCGCACGAGCAGGTCGACGTCCTCGATGAGGACCCCGTCACGATCGAGGAAGACCGCGCGTGGCATGGCCGTTAGGCCCCGAGCCAGATCCCAGGCCAAATCTGGGCGAGTCAGCACGAGGCAGCGCCTTCAGGCGATGAGCGGCACGAGAATACGGCGCGGTTTGAGCTCGGCGATCCGGCGGTAGATGGGGCGCAGGCTTTCGAGCGAGGTGACGAGGTAGGAGCTGTCCGGCGGGGGGGCGACCTTGGCGGTGTGCCGGACGGTGACGGGCAGGTTTTGGTAGGTGGCACCGTCGCGGGCGGGGTCATCGTCGAGGATGCATTCGAGGCGGGAGAAGTCGGTGTGGAGATGGTAGGCGAGGGTGGCGAGCATGAGGCTGGCGCCGTAGCCGTAGACGGGGCGGGGCAAGGCCTCGAGCAGCTCGGCCATGAGGTTCATTTGGGTCCGATAGTTGGCGATGCGGGCTTCGAGGTGGCGGATGCGCCGGTCGAGGTCGAGCGCGGGTTGGGGTTGGGGGCGTTGGGCGCGGCGGAAGGCCAGCAACAGGGCTCCGCCGCAGGAGCCTTGGCGGTTGAAGGCGTGGGACAGGTACTCGCCGCCGCATTCCCAGAGCAGATGGCGGAAGGAGGCGAGGTCGTAGTAATGGAGATGCTGGTGGAAGACGGCGTCGAAGCGTTGCGCCTCGACCAAGTGCTCGAAGCAGGGCACCTCGATGACATAGAGGCAATCGGCGGCGCACTGTTGGAACCACTGGGCGATGACGTCGCGTGGGCGGGCAAGGTGTTCGAGGGTGTGCCGGCAGATCAACAGGTCGGGCGCCGGCAGGTCGTGGGCGAGGTCGACCTGCTCGACGAATCGTCCGAAGACCCGGATGCCGTCGAGCACTTGGCCGTCGAGGTCGGCGCAGATGGGGTCGATGACCGCGCAGTGCCGGCCGGGCGCGACCAAGTGGCGGGCGACGAACAGGTCGTTCCCGCCCACATCGACCACGGAGGCGAACGACCGTGCGCGCGTGAGGTCGGCGAGGTACTCGAGGAAGAAGGTGACGCCCTGCCGTGAGCTTTGGGAACGGCCGGTCCGGAAGGAGTATTGCTCGCTGGCGTAGAGGATTTCGGGGTCGAGCTGATGCCGGAGTTGGACATGGCCAGTGGGGACCGAGATGACGAGTTCCTGATCGTAGGCGAGTCGCGCGGCGGGGGAGTACGGGCCGAAGCGTTCGGTGAGGGGCAGAGCCGGGAGACGCCACAAGGAATGGAACTCGCGGGCCTGGCTGATGCCGCAGGTGGCGATGGCGGGCACGGTTCAGCTCCAGGGCATGGCCGGGCGGCGCGACAGGAAGAGGCTGCCGTCCTTGTAGCTGGTGGGCATGTCGTCGAGCGCGGCGACTTGGCCCCAGGCGAGTTTTTGGGCGAAGGCTCGCACGCCGATGCGTTGGGTGTGCGTGAAGATGGCGCGGGCGTTTTCAACGGAGCCGACCTCGAGGATCATGTCGGTGCCGTCCCAGAGTTCGGGGGTTGTCCCCAGAACGATGGCGCCCTCTTGGCCCTCGGCGTCGGTCTTGAGGAAATCGACGGTGGGCATGATGGCGGCGATCGACTCGACCCGCACGGGGAACCGTTCCAGATCGCCGTACGGGTTGGGTTTGGCGCCGGCGAGGTGACTGCTGGTGGTGTTGCCGAGCACGCGAACGAACTCGAGCGTGCCCGGCGCATCGGAAACGGCGGCCTCGACCACCTCGACGGAGGTGACGCGGTTCAGTGCGAGGCGGCGTCGCAACTGGGCGGCGTGGGCGGGATCCGGCTCGAAGGCCCGGACGGCCCAGCCGCACTTGGCCATGAGGATGCTGTGGAGCCCGAGGTTGGCGCCGATGTCCGCCGCGCGCTGATACCGGCGGCGGTTGGCCCAATAGAACGCGAAGATGATCAATTCATCCAAGCCGAAGAGGTCGAGGGTGTCGATGGCGCCCATCTGCGCGTACGGAAACACAAGCTCGCCAAAACCCCCTAAGGAAACCGCCTGCGGCTCGGTCGAGGCGAAGCCGGAAGCGGCTGCGGTGGTCGCGGCGAGGTGGTCGAGGATCCGGTAAGCCTTGGTCGCGCGCGGGTGTGCGGAGGGGAGTTCGCTCAGGGCTTCGAGCAGGTCGCCGAGCGGGAGGGGAGATCGCGGGGGCATGGCTGGGTCCAGGCTGGGGCGGGAGGGCGGGTCAATGCGTGGCGGCGAGGCGGCGGGCTGCGCGGACGACGTGTTCTGGCGTGAGGCCCACTTGGGCGCAGAGCTCCGCGTACGTGCCGTAGCGGTGGATGAAGTCGTCGATGGCGATTTGCTCCGCGGCGACGCGCTCGAGGCCGAGGGCAGCGCGGAGGCAGAGGTTGAACAGGCCGTCGTGCGCGGAGAGTTCTTCGAGGGTGAGGAGGCAGCGGGTCTTTTCGACGCTGGCGCGCAGCAAGGGCGCGTCAAAGGGCTTGAGCGTGTGGAAATAGAGGACCTCGGCGGAGAGGCCGGCGCTGGCCAACTGCTCCGCAGCGGTCAAGGCTGTGCGGAGTTGGGTGCCCAGGGTGGCGAGGGTGACGTGACGGCCCTCGCGCACGCGGAGGCCGCGGCCCGGTGCGAGGTCGGCGGGCGCGAACTCGACTTCATGAGGCACCTCGGGGAGTCGGAAGTAGTTGATTTGGCCGTTGGTATAGAGGGCTTTGAAGAGCAGGTTAAACTCGATCGGGCTTCCGGGCACCAGGACCACGCTGCGTTTGAGGTGGCTCAGGAGCGACACGTCGGTGTAGCAATGGTGGCTGCAACCGAGCTGGGAGTAGTCAAAAGCGCCGCCGACCGAGACCAAGTTGAGGCTCAGGCGCTGGTAACCGAAGTCGAGTTTGATTTGTTCGTAAGCGCGTTCCGTGATGAAGGGGGCGATGGTGTGGACTACCGGGAGCAGGCCGACCTTGTTCAGGCCGGCCGCGAGGTTGACGATGGTGGGCTCGCAGATGCCGATGTTGTAGTACCGGCCCGGGCAGGCCCGGGCGAAGGGCTGGAGGATGCCGTGGCTGATGTCACCCACCAACACCACCAGCCGCGGATCGCGCGGCCCTAGCTCGAGGAGGGTGTCGGCGAACTCCTGGCGCAGTTTCTTCATGGCGCAAGCTCGCGCAGCATGGCGGCGTACTCCTCGTCGGTCGGGATCCGGTGGTGCCACTTGCCATGGCCCTCGACGAAGCTGACGCCTTGGCCTTTGACGGTGCGCGCCACGACCACGTTGGGAGGGCCTTCGGGGTGGAAGGCCAGTTGCGAGAAAGCGGCTTCGAGCGCGGTGGCGGAGTGACCGTCGATCACGCAAGTCACCCAGCCGAAGGCGCGCCATTTGGCGGGGAGGTCGTCGCGGGGCATGAGTTGGGCGGCGGAGCCGTTCCAGTCGACGATGGCACAGAGGTTGCCGAGCTGGAGGTTGGCGCCGACGTTGGCGCTTTCCCAGATCGTACCCTCGTGGCATTCGCCATCGCCGAGCAAGGCGAAGACGCGGTTGGCCCGGCCCTGGATGCGCAGGCCGAGGGCGATGCCCACCGCGGTGGGGAAGCCGTGGCCGAGGGAGCCGGTGCTGGCCTCGACACCCGGCACCGCCGTCATATCCGGGTGTCCGCCCAGGATGCCGGCGGCGGTGCTGTAGCGTTCGAGGTCGGCGTCGCTGAGAAAGCCGTATTTATGGAGGACCACGTAGAAGGCGCCGCAGCCGTGTCCTTTACTGAGGATGAAGTAGTCGCGGTCTTCCCACTGGGGGCGGCGCGGGTCGACGCGCAGGACGCGCCCGTAGAGGTGGTCGAGGATGTCGACGATCGAGTAGGAGCTGGGGATATGGCCTTCGCCGGATCGCTTCACCATCTGGGCAATCTGGATCCGGAGATCGCGGTTGAGGGTCATGTCGAGGCGGTGGGCTAGCGGTCGGCGGGTTGGAAGACGCGGCCCTGACCGCCATCGGCCAGGAAACACGAACCGACACAGAACGAGGCGTGCTCCGAGCAGAGAAAGGCCACCAAGCCGGCGATTTCGTCGATCCGGCCGAAGCGTTGGATGGCCATGCGCTCGCGCAGGTACTTGGCGACATGCTCGGGCCGCTCGCGCGTGGCGGTGTCCCAGTAGCCACCCGGCGTGAAGACCGCCCCGGGCATGACGGCCGTCAAGATCACGTTGTCCGGCGCGACGAATCGGCCCAGGCTGCGCACATAAGCGTTGAGGGCGGCCTTGGCGGCGCAGTACGCGGGAGGCCCCTGGTTCTCGAGGGCGGCGATCGAAGAGACGTGGCAGATGCGGCCCCAACGAGCGGCGCGCATGGCGGGGAGGAATGCGCGATTGAGTTCGAGGGCGACCTCGACATTGAGGCGCATCACAGCGCGCCACTCGGAGAGTGGGCCGAGCGGGTCGGTGTAGCCCAGGTTGCCCCCGACGTTGTTCACGACGATCTCGGGGGAACGGTCAAGCTGCTGCACGAACTCGATCAACCGTCCCGGCCCGTCGGCCGCCGAGAGATCGACCGCGCAGACGCGATGCCCAGCGGCGGCGCCGCCGAGGTCGGCCAGGAGTTGGTCCAGGTCGGTCGCGGTGCGAGCGGCGGCGAGAATGCGCGCGCCCTCCGCGGCCAGGGTACGGCAAATGCCCGCGCCCAGGCCGCGCCCCGCGCCCGTCACGAGGGCCAATTTGCCGCGCACGCCAAGGTCCATGCAGTTAGGGAATAAACCACCAGCAATCGCCCGTGTAGCCGACTTCGGCGAACAAGCGGTGCCAATCCTCGACGGACAGGTAGGTCTCCGCAGTGAGGATCCAGTCCAGCAGCCGTTGGTGTTCGGATTCTGTGCGCCAGGCGTCGACGGTGACGAACTTGTGGGCGCGGCTGACGCGCTCGATTTCGCGCAGCGCCGCTTTGCAGCGGGCCAGGGGCAGATTATGGATGCTGTTGATGGACACCACCAGGTCGAAGGAGTTGTCCGGGTACGGCAGCTCGTCGGCCGATCCGAGGTCGATCAGCGGCCCCATGTGCGCGTGGGCGTGTTCCTTGGCATAGGCCGACACATCCAGACCGCGGACGGTTGCGTCCGGCAAGAACTGGAGGAAGTCGTACATGAGGAAGCCCTTGGCCGCGCCGACGTCCAGGATGTGGGCGTCGGGCGGGAGCCGGTAGTGCTCGACGAACCGGCGCGCGACCGGCAGCCAGCGGCCGTCATAGCGATAGCCGCCATACCCGTACCGCCGCTCGCCGTCGAAGAACTCTCGGTCGAAGCGCCGAGCGATGGCGCGGTCGGCGGCGGTCTTTTCCGCGCCGCGCTGGGCGACGTTGCGGTTCGCGGGCGGCAAGCGATCGAGGAGGTTGATTTCGGCCATAGGCAACGCGCGGGTGGGCGGAGCTCAGAACGGTCCTGCGAAACTGGGATCGGGCACATCCAACCGGGCCGTCGGCGCCGGGGTCAAATCCGCCGGGTCCGTAGGCAAGCCCAACTGACGTCGTACCGCGGCGACGAGATGGATGGCGCGCGGGTAGTAGAGGTTGGCGAGAACGGGACTGGTGGGCGTGGGCAAATCCGGCGGACTCACTCGCGCCGGGGGCGATTTCAGCAGGGTCGGGTCCGTCTCGGCCACGCGGGCGACGATCTCGCCGCCGATCCCGAAGGAGCGGGTGCCCAGGTCAGCGACGACCAAGCGGCCGGTGCGGCGGACCGACTGGACAATGGTGGCGGTGTCGAGGGGGCTGATCGTGCGCAGATCGATCACCTCCGCCTCGATGGCGAGCGGCGCCAACAGCTCCGCTGCGCGCAGGGCTTCGAGCGTCATGTAGGACGTGGCGACCAGGGTGACGTCCTTGCCGGGGCGAGCCACGCGCGCCCGGCCGAGCGGGACGGTATAATACCCTTCAGGCACGTCGCCGGAGACGTTATGCAGCCAACGATGCTCGAGGAAGACGATGGGGTTGTTGTCGGCCACGCTGGCTAGCAACAGGCCCTTGGCGTCGCTTGGGGTGGCGGGCAGGACGACCTTCAGGCCGGGGACATGGGCGAACCAAGCGTGCAAGCACTGGGCGTGTTGCGGTCCTTGACCCCAGCCACGGCCGATCAACATGCGGATGACCAGGGGCACCCGCATACGGCCTCCGAACATGTAGTGCCACTTGGCGGCCTGGTTGACGATCTGCTCGACAGCCAGCAGGGCGAAATCGATGCGTTGATGGGTCATGACCGGCCGCAGACCGGCCAGCGCCGAACCGATGGCGACACCCGTCATTGCGTTTTCCGAGCAGGGCATGTCGAAGACCCGCGCCGCGCCGAACCGCTGCGCCAGGCCCAGGGTCGTGCCGAAGATCCCTTTCGGATCCGGAACGCCCAGCCCCATGAGGTAGACTGCTGGGTCGCGTTCGAGGGCCAAGGCGAGGGCCTCGTTCAAGGCCTGGCTGTAGGTCAAGGGGCGGGCCATGAATGGGGCGGGAGCTCGGGGTTAGGAGCTGGAGCGGCGGCCGCGTACAGGTCAGACGCGAGGTCGGCCGCGTTGGGGTAAGGGCTGGCCTTGGCATAGGCCACGGCGGCGTCGACTTCCGCGCGCGGCGCCAATTCAGCGGCCTCGAGTTCGGCGGCCGACACACCGGCCGCCTCGAGCGCGGCCCGCGCGCGCGACAGTGGGCAACGCGCTTGCCACTGGCGGAATTCAGCTTCGGTGCGGTAACCGAGCTGGTTGTCGTAGTTGGGGCCGCAGTGCTCGCGCCAGCGGTAGGTGGCGAACTCGAGCAAGGCCGGCCCTTCGCCGCGGCGGATGCGGGCGATGGCTTCGCCGGCCAGGCGATAGACGGCGAGCACGTCGTTGCCATCGCCGCTGGCCGTGGCCAACCCGTGGCCGGCGGCCAGGTCCCGAACCGATCGCCCGGGCGGCTGCCGCACCTCGAGGGGCGAGTAAACCGAGTAAAGGTTGTTCTCGCACACGAAGAGGACCGGCAGACGCTTGAGGGTGGCGAAGTTCAGGCTTTCGTGGAAGACGCCCTCTTCGGTGGCGCCTTCGCCAAAGAAGGCGACGCTCAGCCTGGGTTCGCCCCGCATGGCCGCCCCGAGCGCCGCGCCGACGGCGATGGGGATGGTGCTGCCGACGATGGGCGTGGCGCCGAGGAAACCGGCTTCCAAATCCACCAGATGCATCGAGCCGCCCTTGCCCCTCGAACAACCGGTCGCCCGCCCGTAGATCTCCGCCAGCATGGCCCGGAGGTCGCCGCCCTTGGCCAGGTAGTGCCCGTGCGACCGATGGCCGCTGAGCGCATAGTCCGCCGGCCCGAGGTGAGCGCAGACGCCCACCGGCACCGCCTCCTGCCCGATGCTCAGGTGCACCGGGCAACGCATGTCTTGCTCGGGATAAAGCTCCGCGATCCGTTCCTCGACGACCCGCAGGCGCACCAACTCGCGGTACAGCCGCAGCAGTAGAGCCGGCTCCGACTCAGACATCGTGAGGTTCATGGCTGATGCACGTAGTCCCACGGTTGTCGCCGGAGAACCTCGAGATGGTGCCTCGCCCAGGCGATCGTCTCGGTGACGATCCGGTCCAACGACGCTTGGGCGACCCAGCCCAACTCGTCGCGCGCCTTGGCGCAGTCCAGCAGGTACGCCGCATCGAGCCCGCGCCGCGCCGGCGCCAAATCGACGCAGTCCGCAAACGCGCAGTTCAGGTGGCGACAGATGGTCTCGACGAGCCCGCGGATGGTCACGCTTTGGTCGGTGGCGAGGTGATAGGCCTCGCCCGGCCGGCCATGACGTGCGACGGCGAGCGTGCCCGTGCATACGTCCTCGATGTGGATGAACGAACGGGTCGAGGTGCCGCCCCCCTCGAGCTTGAGCTTCTGGCCGGTCAGCACGCTAAGAATGGTCCGGGGAACGATGCGGTAGAGCTGTTGGCCGGGCCCGCAGACGTTCGCGGCGCGCGTGAACACGACTGGAAATCCATAGGCGCGGTGGAACGCGAGCAGGCTCAGGTCGCAGGCCGCCTTCGACACGGCATAAGGTGTGCTCGGGCGAAACGGAGCATCTTCGGTCACCTGGCCGGAAGTGCTGCCGTAGACTTCCGGCGTCGAGATTTGCACGAACCGCTTCAGGTAATCCCGCGTCCGCAGTCGGTCGTGGAGTTTCACCATCGACACGACGTTGGTCTGGAACCATTGCTCGGGGTACAGCCAACTTTGGCCCACCATGCTCTGAGCCGCAAAGCAGAGGATCTGCGCCGGCTCGAACTCGTCCAGGACCGCCAGGATTCGCTCGAGGTCATGGTTCAGGTCCAAGGCGTGAAAGCTGAAGCGGTCGTGCGAGCCCCACTTGTAGGGCAAGAAGGCCTCCACCGGCTCCGGCGACCGGCTGATCCCCACCACCGCGGCGCCGGCGCGCAAGGCGTGCGCCACGAAATGCGAACCCGAGAAGGAATTGCTGCCGATCACGGCCATGCGCTCGCCGCTGGCGGGGGCTGCCGCGGGTCGCGCGGCCGCTGCGGAGGAATCGCTCATGGAGGTCGCTTAGCGCAGGCCCGTCGCCTTCATCAACCGCACATTGTAGTAGCGGCTGTCTGTCATCGGATCCGGCAACCGTCCCGCCTGGAAGGCCGCCACCAGGTCGCGGGCGCCATCCTCGATGGTGCGGCGGGGCACGAACCCCAGCGTGCGTCGGATCTTCTCGGAGGTGATGCGATAAGAACGGATGTCGTCGGAGGGGGTGGTAACAATCTCGACGCTGCGGCGCTCGGGCAAGGCCTGACCCACGACGCGCCGGACGACCTCGGCAGTCTCCGCCACGCTCACGTTTTGGTAGCCGGCGTTGAAGACCTGACCGGCGACCTGTTCCGTCGGCGCGCGCAGCAGCAACAGATAGAGATCGACCATGTCCTGGATGTGGAGGTTGGGTCGCATCTGCCGGCCGCCGAACACCGTGATCTTCCCGGCGTTGACGGCGTGGTTGGTCAGGATGTTGACCGTGAGATCGAGCCGTTGCCTGGGGGAGTAGCCGCAGATGGTGGCCGGCCGGATGCTGACGGTGGTGAACTGAGCCGCCTGGTGCTCGAAGAGGACCGGTTCGCACTGGGCCTTGTAGCGGTTGTAGATCGAGACGGGCACCAGCGGATGCTCCTCCGTGACCTCGGGCGCGTCGCTCACCCCGTACACGCTGCCCGACGAGGCGAAGATGAACCGGCCCACGCCCGCCTCCTTGGCGAGCCGCACCAGGGGGCCGAAGGCCTCGAAGTTGATGGTGCGACTGAGCTCGGCATCCAACTCGACGCTGGGGTCGTTCGAGATGCAGGCCAAGTGGATCACCGCCTGCACGCCCGCAACGGCGCGCCGCACCAGTTCCTGGTCACGGAGATCGCCCTGGATCTCCTCGAGCGCCGCGTGCCCCCGCACGCCGGCCAGCGCCGCGGCGCCATAGATGTAGAGGTCCAGCACCCGCACGCGGTATCCCTCGTCCAACAACCGCGGGACGAGCACCGCGCCGACGTAGCCGGCGCCGCCCGTGACGAGAACAGTCTGCTGCCGATTCATTTCAACAAGGCATGGATTTGGCCGGTGAGGTGGCGGCGGTCGATGGGTCGTTTGTTGCCCACAATCCCAACCGCCAGGGCGCCGGCCACGTTGCCCACAAAACCCACCACCTCGATCGGCGCGCGCTGCACCGCCAACAAGGAGGAGACCGAAAGGAACGCGTCTCCGGCCCCGATGCGGTCCACCACACGGCCCGCGAAGGCGGGGATTTCGACGAAGGCCTTCTCTTCTTTGAGGTAGCAGAGGCAACCGGCCTTGCCGCGGGTGATCGCAAATCCGTTGCAGTGAAAGCGCCGCGCGACGCTGCGGATCATGCTCTGCAGGTCCCCCCGACGGTCGCGGGCGTCGAGGCGAATCTCGTTTTCGGTCGTGGCCACGAAGTCGGCGCGGGGATACATCGAGATGGTGTGGTAGCCGAGGTTGCCCGCGTTCGCCTGGGCGTTGAGCGCCAGGAAGCGCGACTGGGAGGAGAGCATGCCGATGGCCTCGCGGCTCAAGAGGCCGTGCCCATAGTCCGCCACGATCACCAGGTCCCGGTCGTCGATGGCCCACCCCAGCGCGTCGCAGAACCGCGCGTTGTCCTCCTCGTCGAGGTCGACGTCGTTGATCTCGTAGACCTCCATCATCTTGGTGAAGAAGTAGCTCTCGATGAGCCGCCGCTTCACGATGGTGGGCGCGTCTTTGCGGCGCAGGAGCGTCGGGCGCACGTTCGGCAGCAGACTCGCACGGACAAACTCCTCCTGCGGATTCTGGTCGCCCAGCACGCTCAACAGGGTGACGTCGTCGCAGAAACCGGCCACGTGATTGGCGACGGCCAAAATGCCCCCTGCAAATCTCTCCGACGAGAGGCTCTTGACCACGAGGGTGGGTTCCTTCGAGGACTTGCCGATCGCCGTGCAGTACTGGTACTCGTCGAGAATGGTCTCGCCCACCACCAGCACCTTCAGCCCGCGAGCCTGGTCAAGCTGCCGGAGGATGTCCGCCCGAGGGTACCGGGCGGCGAACGACTCGAGGTAATCGTTGGTTTCCTTGGGCAAAAACGCGCGCTCGGGATGACTGAGCCGCGACACCGTCGCCGCAACTTCGTCCGTGAAGGCCAGGCGCCCCCCGTACTCGGCGAGCACCCGTTCTTCCTCGGCCGCGGGTCCAGCGGCAGCCAGCACCGGATCGGGCGGTTCACCCCCCTTCACGTACAGGTCCGGCTTGAGCGTGCCAAGGAGCTCGACAGCGGTCGGCCCGGGGCTCAACACCACGTAGTCCACGACTGCCAGCGCCGCCAGCGCCTCGCGCCGCAGCTCCTCGTTGAACCGCGTCGCGCCCGCATCCGAGTCCAGGTGCCGATCCGGGGTCACCGCCACCACCAAGACGTCGCCCATGCGCTTCGCCGCCTCGAAATGTTTGATGTGCCCGATGTGCACCAAATCGTACACGCCATGGCAGAGGACCACGCGGCGGCCCGCCTGCTGCAGCCGGGGCAGCTCGGCGGCCAACCCCTCAACGGACGCTAGCTTGGGGTTCACAACGGTCGATGCGGGGCGCGAGGACACTTCGTGCCGGTCGGTTCCTCCCCAAGGAGAAGCCGGCCTGGGCAAGAACCAAGCCACACTGGGCCAAGCAGTTCGCGCGGTGGGGTGGGACCGGATCCTCCGTGGCCGTGCCACCCGCGCTTGCCCGCGGATCCTGCCTGAAACCGTGGGCGCGCGCCAGCGGAAAGCGCAGCGTGCGCAGGAGCACCAGGGCTCCTCTAAAGCCAGACGGTACGGGTGATGCCACGAACCACCTGGCCGATGCGGCGGCTCATTTTCGGAAAGAAAGTTCGACAGGTGCGATCCCGCGCGCGTGGCTGTCGACGCGCCCAGGCCCGGGCCTCGGCATGCACGGCGCGGCGGGAAAAACGGTTTGACGCGAGCCTCGGCCGCCCCTAGATTCGCGATCCCTCTGGCTTCCAGAGTAGCTCAATGGTAGAGCAGCCGGCTGTTAACCGGCGGGTTACAGGTTCGAGCCCTGTCTCTGGAGCCAATTCAAGAGCTATCTGAAGCGCTGCCGAACCTTCGTCGCGTAGAGCATGCCACCCATCCCGAGGCGGCCGTGGCCGTCCGCACTCCTGCCCAGCAACTAACTGGTCTGGGCCGTGATCGCCTCGACGGGATTCCCGCTCGACCGCGGTTTGCCGGGCCGATAGCCTGGAACAAAAGCGCCCCATTGCATTCACATCGATCGATGGCGTGTCGTATCGGGGCGAGCATGCTTATGAAAAACACTGGAATCACCCTGCTCTGCGGCGCGTTCGGATTCCTGGCGGCGGTCGGCCATACGGCTGACCTTGACGGCCAGCGGCGAGCCATATCCGATACCCCTCGAGGGGTGCAGAAGTATCGGTTCACAGCCGCCCAAGCGGAAAGCCCAACGAACACCCCTGGCGGGTCAGAAGCTCCCAGTGCAGCGCCCGGCAACCAGCGCCGGCGCGGTCCGGGCGGGTTCGGCGGGCCGATCGAGCTCAAGCCGGACGACAAGCCGGCCTTTGACGATCCGCCAGCCGGGATCGACAAGCAGCGCGCGGACGTTCCGCGCGGCAAGTTGGAGACGATCGAGTACGAGTCCAAGACGGTGGGGACCACGCGCAAGATGCAGGTCTACACCCCGCCCGGCTACTCGCAGGCCCGCAAGTACCCGGTGCTCTATCTCCTGCATGGCATTGGGGGAGACGAGACCGAGTGGCAGCGGTTCGCCACGCCGGACGTCCTGCTGGACAACCTCATTGCCGATCGGAAGGCCGTGCCGATGATCCTCGTGATGCCCAATGGCCGGGCCCAGAAGAACGACCGCGCCGAGGGCAACGTCTTCGCGTCGGCCCCGGCCTTTGCGGCGTTCGAACGGGATCTGCTCGACGATGTGATTCCCGCCATCGAGTCGCGGTATTCGGTGCAAGCCGATCGCGAGCACCGGTCGTTGGCCGGCCTGTCGATGGGCGGCGGCCAGTCGCTAAACTTCGGTCTGAGCCATCTCGACACCTTTGCGTGGGTGGGCGGGTTCTCGTCGGCCCCGAACACCAAACCGCCCGAGCAACTCGTGCCCGACCCCGCGGCCACGACCCAAAAGCTGAAGCTGCTGTGGTTGTCCTGCGGCAACAAAGACGGCTTGATCCGGGTCAGCCAAGGCGTGCATGCCTATCTCAAAGAAAAGGGGGTGCCGCACGTTTGGCACGTGGACGGCAACGGCCATGACGCGGCGCACTGGAGAAACAACTTATGGCTCTTCGCGCAACGGATCTTCACGGATAAAACATCGAGATCGTCGACCGTTCTCAGGTAGAGCATGGGCGCAGCCTTGGCTGAGGTGGCAACGCTCGGGTCGCCGATTCGCGTCACGGAATCGGCTGGAATTGGAGCGAGCAAAGCGTTCACGGCAGGATCGCCGCTGCGCACGTTGGTGCGCACGTCGCTTGACGCTCGCGCTATGGGTCGCGGGCTTGGAACGTGGCGAGGAGCGGGCGGTGATCCGAGCCCACGCCCCAATTGGGCAGAGCCAGCACATAGGTGCCTTCGGGCTGCCACTCGCGAGCCAGGCCGGGGCTGAGCAAGATGTAGTCCACGCGCTGGTAAGTGTCCGCTTTGCCGTAGTGATGAGTCCAGGTCACGTTCCGCGGCGCATAGCGCGGATTGGGATGAGGCTGGTCATCGCCGTTGCGCTCTGCCGGCCGCGTATCGACCAGGGCCGTGCGCCCCCGGCCGATGACGGTGCGGATCGTGGTCGAGTCCTGGGTATCGTTGAGGTCTCCGACGACCGCCAGATTCGCCTGCGGATGGCGAGCCAGGAGCGCGTCGATCTTCCGCCGGAGCAGCGCCGCTTCCTGCTCGCGCAGTTCGGCCTCGTCCGCCGAACCCACGGCGCGCTTGGATTTCAAATGCGCCACCAGCAGAGTGAACCGGTAACCGCGGTTGACTTCCAGGTCGACTTCCGCAAAGCCACGGCTCGAGTGGAACCGGCGTCCCCGCAAGAGGAAGCTCTCGTTCGTATGAGACCGCCGCGCGACGATGGGGAACCGGCTCAGCACCGCGACGTAGATATTGGTGTCCCAGCCGCTGACGTGTTCCCAATGCGCGTAGTCCAGTCCCCGACCCTTCAGGGCGGTCTGTAGCGCGAGCAGGTCGGTCGGGGGACCGATTTCCTGGACGGCCAGGACATCTGGGCGGAGGGCCTGGATCGATTCGTGGATCTTAGCGCGGGCGGGCTCGGGTTTGACAGACCGGGTCTCGGTGGCGCTGAGCACGTAGTTCTCAAGGTTGTACGTGGCCACGGTAAATGTCTCGGCCGCCGCCGCCAGTCGCAGGGCGGTCAGCGCGCCCCAAAACACCCAGGTCGCCGTCCACCCGCAGTCGGATTTCATGGGCTGCATCAAACCGCGCTCCCGCCACAGAAGTCAAAGGTGAATCCGACGCCGATCGCCAGCCCCATTCGGCAGTTGTCGCTCGGGCGCCGCTTCCGCTACAACAAGACGGTGCGCGCCCCCAAGGGCAGCGCGACCGTGGATGAACACCAAAGACCTGATTCGGCTCGGCGTGCCGCCCGGGGAAGCCACCCGGCGCGGGATCGAGTTCATTTCGCGCTATATCCTCAAGGGACTTGACAAGTCTAAGCTGCCCGAGGCCGTGGCCGCGATGGTGGCCAACCCGGGGGCATATCTCGAGGACGAGTTGGGAGGTGAATTCGCTCGCGTCTTGGCGCGGGCCGATCGTCCCTTGCGACCGGCGGCGGCGCCTTGGCGGCAGTGGGGCGAGGGTCTCGAGCCGGAGTCGGTGAACCAGATGGCGCGGGCGTGCCAGTTGCCGGTGTCGGTGGCGGGAGCGCTCATGCCAGATGCGCATGTGGGCTACGGCCTGCCCATCGGCGGGGTGCTGGCCACGGATAACGCGGTGATTCCCTATGCTGTCGGTGTGGACATTGCGTGCCGGATGAAGATGACAGTGTTGGATCTACCGCTGCGCGAGCTCGAGCGCCAGCGGGAGCGGTTGGTCAAGGCCATCGAAGCCGAGACGCGCTTCGGCGTGGGGGCAACCTTCAAACAGCGCCGGACCCACGCCGTGCTCGACGCGGATTGGTCGGTCAGCCCGATCACCCGGCAGAACCAGGACCGGGCCTGGGCCCAGCTCGGCACCAGCGGCAGCGGCAATCACTTCGTCGAGTTCGGCGTTTTCACCTTACACGAGCCGGTGCACGGCTTGGGCCCGGGCGAGTATGTCGCCTTGCTCAGCCACAGCGGCAGCCGCGGCACCGGCGCGGCCGTGTGCGCGCACTACAGCAAGCTGGCCATGAACCGGCATCCCGACTTGCCCAAGGAACACCGGCACTTGGCCTGGCTCGAGCTGGACTCCGCGGAGGGGCAAGAGTATTGGGCGGCGATGGACCTGATGGGTCGCTACGCCGCGGCGAACCACGCGCTTATTCATCGGCACTTGGCCCGCCACCTCGGACTCGAAGTGTTGCTCGACGTCGAGAACCACCACAATTTCGCCTGGAAAGAGCGCCACCTCATCGCGGGGGTCGAGCGCGAGGTGGTCGTGCACCGTAAAGGCGCCACGCCGGCCGGGACGGATGTGCTGGGTATCATTCCCGGTTCAATGGCTTCGCCGGGCTTCCTGGTCCGCGGCAAGGGTAACGCCGAGGCTCTCGAGTCCGCCTCACACGGCGCCGGGCGGGTGATGAGCCGCACCAAGGCGCTCGAGACCTTCGAGTGGGGCAAGGTGAACCGCCTGTTAAAGGAACGAGGCGTGAAGCTCATCTCGGCGGGCTTGGACGAAGTGCCGATGGTCTACAAAGACATTCACACCGTGATGGCGGCTCAGGCCGATCTGGTGTCGGTGCTCGGCCAGTTCGATCCTAAGCTGGTCAAAATGGCGCCGCACGGCGAGCGGCCGGAGGACTGAGCGTTCCCTTACTCATGAGTCGCCGAGGTGGACTACCAGGCGACGGGCGGGCGCGCCATCCGCTGCACGCCGCGGTTTCCCAGGTCCACGGCGGTTGGCGGCGCGCAGCGGAGTGCGCGCCCTACCTGCAAACGGTCGGTTATACCGAGGTTCCGTCAGTCCTCCTTTATGAGCCACACCTCCGAGACGCGCGATTGCTGGCGCCAGTTGAGGTGGCTCTCTGCCAGCGGGTCAAAGGTCAGGCGCAGCGTGCCACCCTCGAGCAGGTGCGACGGCACGGGGAACTCCTTAAACTGACCGATTTCCTTGCCGTAAACGGTGGGGCTCGCCAGTTCGCCGTTGAGCCGAAGTTTCACCTCGCCGTAGCCCGTGAGGCGGACGCGGTAGCGCGCCGTGGGCTCGAGGTGCTCGTACACGAGGGCCGCGGGCCAGTCCATGCTCGTCTGCCAAGAAAGCCGCGTGCGGCTCAGGCCCTCCTGCCACCACCAAAAGCCGGGCACCACCGTGCGTTCGAGGAGGGGATCGAGGTTGCTGGCGCCGTTCCGGAGCACGCGTGGCGATTTGCCGACGTGGCCGACCTCGTCATAGAAGCTGCCCGGGCCTGGGTGTTCCCAGCGGCGGATCGCCTCGAGGGCCCGAGCCCGCTCGGCTTCGTCCGGCAAAGCGCGGATGCGTTGAAACTCGTCCTCGAGCCACCAACGGTTGTTGAGCGGGTAATCCACAAAGTCCAAGATGGCGCCGCGCTCGGCGCCGCTGGCCTGGTGCTTGGGCACGCTGGTCTGCAGTTGGACCGACTCGAACAAGGCTTGGCACAACGACTCGATTCGGGCCCGCCAAGCGGGTTTCACCGGGTCGGCCACCGCCCGGTTCAGCACCGCTAGCGCGGCCTCGATCGCAGCGCCAGCCCCTCGAGCGGGTGCGCGGGCCAGCGCCCGGTTGGCCTCCTGTTCCAGAGCCGACTCGTACAACAGCCGGTGCCGCGTGTAGGCGTCGTAGTAGGCGCGCATCAGGCACAGTTGCCAACGCCAGTCACCCGCCAACTCCGGCGCTTGACCTTCCAACTGTTGCCAGAGCGCGAGGGTGGCATCCACGCCGCCGTTCCCGGCCAGGGGCCCTTCCCAGTTCCGCTCGAGGGCGAGGATGCCATCGGCGGCCAACTCCGCGACCGGCGATCCGAAGAAGCAACGGGCATATTCGACCAAGAGCGAACGCGGACTGGCCTCAGGATCCCAGCCCAGCCCGCTCCAGATCGCCTTGTTCACGTCGTCATGAACGCCGTCCGAGTACGTAATGAACCCGTCGTCGTGCGGCACCAGCCAGTTCTGAACCCGCTTGTAGAAAGCCGGACGCGGATTGCAGGGCTCGCGGCCCAGGGTGAAGTTGTAGGCGGGGTCCCACCAAGGCACCGGGTACTGGCAACGAACGGTGTGGGTGATGTCCGGGTAATCGCGTAAACCATACTGGCGGGGCAACCGCGCGCGCGTCTGGGGGATGGACGGACTGCTCGGGCCGGCCACCAAACCGCCGAACCACGCCGGCGTATGCTCCCGGATCCAATCGTGCACGTAGTCCACTCGCCGAGAGTTGAAGCCCTGCAGCGAGAGCCAGACCTTGGCCTGCGGATGATGCGGGGCGAGCAACTGAGCGAGCTCGCGCAAGTAGGGCATGACCAACTCGGGTTCATTGTGGCCCGGGTCGCCGCCCGGGACAAACACGCCGTTTAACCGCGGGCAATCGCGGAACAACGCAGCGTGCCGATCCAGCGCCGCCGCCCGCAGCGCTTCGTCTTGCAGATCGAAGTCCGCCGGGACCCAGATCCAGTAGTCCACGTCGTAGCGCACGCAGATCTCGCTCAACGCGCGATTCATAACCTCGCGCGGCACGCGCAGGTGTGGGCTGGGACGGGTGTCCTCGAACGGAATGTTCTCGATGCTGTTTGCGCCAAAGAACGTCAACTCGCGGATGTACTGCTCGAATTGGCCCTGGTCCCAGCCGTCCCAACTGTTCGCCCGGTGGCGGTAGCCCAGTTGATGACCCCGAATCCGCTGGACTGGCGCGCTCGCCAGGTCAAGCCCAGCCGGGAACCGCGCCTGGCCTCGAACCCACTCGAGTTGGCGCAAGAATTGGCCGACGCCGAACAACGCCCCGCGCCCGTCGGCGCCCGTGATCCAGACGATCGGCGGCTGCGACGCCTGGGCTGCCACCCGCAGGCGAAAGCCCTCCGGCCGGTTCTCCGGCAGCTCCGCTCCCTCGCGCCGAGGCACCGTCCGGCCCCAGCCCGGATCGGTTGGCCCCGAGTTCAAGGCAATGACCGGGGCGCCCTCCGGCCACTGGGTCGCAATCGGCCAGCGCAAGCCTGTCCGCCGCTCGACCTCCTCGACCAACACCCGCGCGGCGGTCGCTTCCGCCGCCGGCCGTTCCCCCGAGCGCACCACAACGGTTGCCCCGGCCAGGTCCAAAGGCGCCGCGGCCGTTGCGGCCGAAGTAACCACCAACGCCGTGGCCAGTCCGAACGGGATGCACCAAGCCCCGTGAATGACATTGCGAGTGTGAGTGTTCATCGGGCTCCATCTCAATCCAGCAACACCCCGCTGGGCAACTGAATTCCCCCATATTGGAGGGCGGAGCTCCGCGACGCCTTGGTCCCCCTTCGGGCTTCGCATTTCCGATCGCGCGTTTGTGATCGAGGGCTCGTGGAACTCAGTTCCGGATGGCGTTCACGGCTGCGTCCTGAAAGACGCGCCGCAGATCCGAAGCGTCGCTGTTGGGTAACCTTGCCCGCTGAATCATCAGCACCAAGATCAGGTCCTGTTTGGGGTCGGCCCAACTCTGCGTGCCATAGGCGCCACCATGACCGAAGGTGCCGGGCGCCAGCATGGCCGTCACACCCTGCGGTTCCTTGACGACCTGAAAGCCAAAACCCCAACTCATGCCGTCGGTGAACCCGGTCCTGAGCTCGCCGCTCTGTGTGTGGGTGAGTTGACGCACCGCTTCGGACGTGAGTAGGCGCTGGCCCTGCCACACACCATCCTGCAACATCATCTGGTAAAAGCGCGCGACGTCCGCCGCAGTCGAGAACAAACCGCCGGCTGGCCGGGGTGCGCGTTTCCGGTCCGCGAGTTCGCCTTGGATGAACGAGATGCCGATCTCTTCCAGACCGCCGCCAGCCTTGGGCTGGTATGACTTCGCCAACCGCCGCGCCTGGGCTTCGGTGGGCCAGAAGGTCGTGTCGCTCATCCCCAACGGACGCAACAACCGGCGCTCGAGAAACTCGGCAAACGGCTCGCCGGCGATGACCTCGACGATGCGGCCGAGGGTGTTGATGCCGGGGTTGGAATACTCCCACTTGCTGCCGGGTGGGAACCGCAACGGCTGTTGCGAGTAGGCCACCACTTGCTCGGCCAGGGTCGAGTGCGGGCGCGGCGCCGGCACATCCGTCAAGCCGGACGAATGCGTGAGCAGCTCGCGAATCGTGATGGGGCGCGGCGAGCGGACCAAGACCAGCCGCTCGTTGCTGCGCTCGGAGACCAGCCATTGGCCTTTGAACTCGGGCAGGTGTTTCTCGACCGGGTCTGCGACGTTCAGCTTGCCCTCGTCCTGCAACATTAAAACGGCGACGGCAGCCATCGGCTTGGTCATCGAGGCGATCCAGAACAAGGCGTCCGGACGCATGGGGGCGCCGGTGGCCAGGTCGGCTTGACCGATCGCGTCCACCCGCAGCACCCGGTCCTGGCGGGCGACGAGCGTGACCGCCCCAGCGATGGTTCGATCGTCCACGAACTGCTGCAGGGCGCGCGGGACGGTCTCGAGTGCGGTCGCGGCGTCGGCGGCCACCGCCCGCATCGAGGCGAGTAACACCCCAACGCTAGCGAGGAGAATTGCCAGGATCGGAGACCGGAATCGGAATCGGGTTTGCATGGAGAACAGACTATCGAGAGCGGCGCTAGGCGTCCAATCCTCTCCGGGGCCGGTGCCACACATGCGCCCAGCCGCAACCACCGTGGCGCCGTGCCCGCGCGCCATCCCGACACGCCTGGGTCTACCGGGATCTGAGCCCGTTCCACGGCGCTTCGCCACTCACATCCACCAACTCGTAGCCGCCTTCGCCCACACAAGGCGAGAGGACCACCAACAGCCTCGCGGTTTGCGCCCCGACATTGAAGGAGGCGTGGGCCACGTCGGCGCCGATGAACACCGCATCGCCGGGCTTGAGCACGCGTTTCTCCTTCTCCAACCACTGCTCGATCTCGCCCGCCATCACATAGATGGTCTCCTCCTGGCGCGGGTGTTTGTGGAAGTTGTGGCCGAAGCCCGGCTCCAAGGTCACTTCAATCTCGCAAATGCTCTTGGCCTGGGTATCGGACGGCCGGCTGATCCAGCCCATCTCGCCCCAATCCAGACGGTCGCGGGTGATTTCTTTGCCAATGACAAACTTGCCGTTCATGGTTTGCTTTCGTTCAGGTTGACTCTTCTTTTCTCGACTTGCCGGCCCGGCCCACGCAGGCCAGCCGTTTCGGCCAGGCTTAACATGGCCTAGCCTACCCGGAATGTGCCCGGGGGTGCAACGCCCTTGCTGTCTTGCCCGCCGAACCGCCCAACCCTTACCCAACGAACCAGGACCACCGGTAGGGCGAGGCTCCCGCCGAGCCGCCCAACCCCTTACCCAAAGAACAAGGACACCGGTAGGGCGCGCACTCCGCTGCGCGCCGCAAACCGCGGTGGACACGGGAAGCAACGGCGCGCAGCGGACTGCGCGCCCTACCCCCCAGGCTGTAACCTATTCCGGGCTCTCATGAGGATGCCCGGTCGACCTCGCCCAGCCACCAGACAGGGTCTGCGACCGCCTGCGCCCCGAGCCACTACCGCCTTCGCCTTCGCCCGCGCCATTCCCAGCCCCATGCCGTCATCACGCCTAAGGCGATCGTTCCCGCCAACAGCCCCAGCGCGACGAGCCCTCCGTGGTCCCAGTAGCCCTTGATCCCCAGAGCCAAAAACACCACGCCCCCCGCGCCGCTGAGCGCCGCCAGCGGCCAACGCATCCGCAGCGCCGGCGGCAGAAATCGCGCATCCGCCCACCAACTGAGCCCGGCGATCAACCCGCACGCCAATACGCCTGTGAACAGGTTCGCCGGCGTTAGCAGCACCACCAGAGCCGGCGGGCTCCCGCTCCCCCGCACCAGGTGAAACACCAGACTCGCCCCCAACACCACCGCGCCGCCCAAGCCCGACCAGGCCAGCGCCCACGCGCGCAGCCGCTTGCCCTGCGCCGCCGCACCGCCCGCATCCCAACCGCGCACGATCTCGCGCAGAGTCGGCGGCCCCACCTCGAGTGTGCCGTACAGCGTGCCGAACATGGCTAGGAACGCGCCCACGAAGTACAGCGGCTTGAGCCAGATCCCTGCGCCCGTTACGAACTGGGCCTGCAAGGTCAACAGGTTGCTGCCGCTGGGCACCAAGCGTTGCGGACCGAGAACCAGGGCGCCGCAGGCCACGAACACCGCGCTGAACACCAGCACCACCACGAAGCTCAGCGTGCAATCCACCAAAGGCGCCCGCAGCCACTGCCGTCCCGGATCAGCCGCGTTCCCGGCCATCGCCCTGAGGTCCGCCTCGCTCGCCGGTGGCCCACCGGCGCGGCCCCACCCTTTGTTCCGCAAATACGCGGTGTAGGCCAGGTAGTCGTACCCGCCACCGCCCAGCACGCCCGCATAAGTTGCCAGTTCGACCCAGACCGGCCGCTGCACCAACTCGGCGTGAGCCATCGCCCAGTCCGGATACGCCAATCGCCGCGGCACGAAAACCCCCCCCAACAGCTCGAGCCAGTCCGGCTGCAGCAGTGCCAACGAAACGACCACGCACCCCAGCAGGGTGCCCACAATGACCAACTGGATCCGTTCGAGGCGGGCGTAGCCGCCCAACGCCACCAAGCCCAGCACCAACGCCAGCACCCCTAGACCCCACGCAAAATGGGCAGCCCCACCAAGGGCAGGCTCGGTGCCGGTCAACCACGCCACCAAGCTGCCCAGTGTCCCGGCGTGAAATCCGACCCAGATCGGAAAGCCGAGCGCCGCCAACACCAGGAACACCCCGGGCAACCACCCCCGCGGCCCCGGCAGCGCCATCCACCGCTCGAAGGGATGCACCCCCGTGAGCACCATATGCCGCGCCGTGGCGAAGACCAACCCCCACTTCAGCGCCAGCACCACCAGAAACAGAAACAACAACCGGTACCCAAACAGCGCCCCGCCCCGGGCCGAAAAGATCAGCTCGCCTGAGCCAATCGTCAGCGACGCCAACACCGCCCCTGGGCCAAAGCAGGCAACCCATCCCGCCGGGTTGCGGCTCATCAAGGCCGGCGGCGGCGGGCGAACAGCGGCTTGCGACACGGCCGGGTTTTCGCCCACACCCGCTGCCCCTGGCAAGACCGAAAGCGTTGCGTTACACTCCGGCCCATGCATGCCCGCGCACGCGTGGTGATCACCGACCTCCTCACCGAGCCGCTCGATCTCGAACGTCAGGTCCTGGACGACCTCGCCGACCTGGCCGCCTTGAACGCCAACACCGAGGAGGAACTGGTCGGTCGCATCGAAGATGCCGACGCCCTCATCCTCTACCACAAGCTCACCCTGACCCGGCGCACCCTCGAACGCCTCGAACGCTGCAAACTCATCGTCCGCGGCGGCGTCGGCTTTGACAACGTGGACATCGCCGCCGCCCGCCAACGCGCTATCCCTGTCGCCAACGTCCCCGACTACGGCACCGAGGAGGTGGCCGACTCAGCCATCGGCATGATGCTGGCCCTCACCCGCGGGTTCCATCTCCTCAATCACCGCCTCCAACGGGACCGCGACGCGGACTGGACCCATCGCCACGCCGCCCCGCTGCACCGGCTCCGGGGCCGCGTCTTCGCCGTGATCGGCCTCGGGCGCATCGGCACCGCTGCGGCACTCCGCGCTAAAGCCCTCGGCATGGACGTCGCCTACTACGACCCCTATATCCCCCGCGGGCGCGACAAAGCCCTCGGCGTCCGCTGCGTGGACACCCTCGACGAGCTGCTAGCCCAGGCCTGCGTGGTGAGCCTGCATTGCCCGCACACGCCCGAAACGTTGCACCTGCTCAACCGCCAGACCCTCGCGCGGTTGCCGCGCGGCAGTTACGTCGTCAACACCGCCCGCGGCGCCGTTGTGGATGTGCTGGCCGTACTCGAAGCCCTCGCCTCCGGCCACCTCGCCGGCGCCGCCATCGACGTCCTCGAACACGAACCGCCTCCGGCCGACCACCCGTTCCTCGCCGCCTGGCGCGACCCGCAACACCCCGCTCACGACCGCCTGATCTTGAATCCGCACGCCGCCTTCTACTGCGAGCAAGGCTCTCACGACATGCGCGTGAAAAGCAGCCAGAACATCCGCCGGGTTCTCCTCGGCCAGCCACCCCTCAACGTGGTGAACTAAGCGAACCCCGTCCGCGATCGCCCCAGCGCCAGCCGGTGGCCGCGTGCCGGACAGATCCCACCGTGATGGTATACCGCGTTGATAGAGACGCGTCTAAAGGCGGAGATGCAGTATTGGGCGACAGAACCGGCACTTTTTGCTTACACCGGCGCAGGCAACGCCTCTATACTCCTTCGCATCGCATGAACACGGCTCGCACACGCACAGCTTCCACCTCGTCTTTGTCCTTCGCGTTAGCGCCTTCGTCGGCCTTGCCGCGGTTGTCCACCGGCGCGCGGCGCCTGTCGCGTCGGCGGTTCCTTGCGAGCGGCCTGAGCTTGGGAGCATTCGGCTGCGCGTTGCCGACGTGGATCGGCCCGGGTGTGTTGGCAGCGGAGGGTCGCCCTGGGGCCAACGACCGGATCCGCGTTGGGTTCATCGGGATTGGGCGGCAGGCCGGGGGGTTACTGGCGATGTTGCCGGCGTTTCGGGAGGTGCAAGTGGCGGGGTTTGCGGATGTGAATCTGAAGCGGGCACAGGCTGCCGCCGAGAAGCACCGGACCGTGGCGATGCAGGATTACCGCCGGTTGCTGGAGCGCAACGACGTGGACGCGATCATCACGGCCACGCCCGAGCAATGGCGCGGGCCAATCTGCATTCAGGCATGTCAGGCGGGCAAGGATTTGTACGTCGAGAAGCCGATGAGCCTCACGATCCGCGAGGGAAGGTTGATCGTGCAGGCGGTGCGCAAGTATGGCCGGGTGTTTCAGACCGGCAGTCAGCAGCGGTCGATGTGGCCCAACCATTGCGGGTGCAAGCTGGTGCGCAGCGGCGCTCTGGGCAAGATCAGCCGCGTGATCGCCCACAACTACCCGAGCCCGTGGGAGGGTGCGTTACCGGGGGAACCGGTGCCCGAGGAGATCGACTGGGACCTCTGGTGTGGCCCGGCCGAGCCGGTGCCGTACAATAAGGACCTTTACCTGCCGCGGGCGAACCCCGGCTGGCTCTCGTTCCGCCCTTACTCGGGCGGTGAAATGACCGGGTGGGGCTCGCACGGTTTTGACCAGGTGCAATGCGCGCTGGGCATGGACGAGAGCGGGCCGGTCGAGATCTGGACCGAAGGACCGAAGTTCGATCCGCCTACGTACCGCGCCTCGGAGTCCAAGGCACGCGGCGACAAGATCTGCAGTGAACCGAAGGTCTTCATGCGTTACCCCGGTGACATCGTCATGGAACTGGGCAATGGCCCGATGGGAGGCGCGATCTTCATCGGCGAGAAAGGACGGTTGACGATCGACCGTGGGGTCTGCCGGTCCACGCCTACCGAGATTGCGGATGAGGCGCTGGTGAACCGCGAAGCGGGATTCACCGAGAACCACCTCCGCAACTGGATCAACTGCCTCAAGACACGCGCGCGCCCGATTGCGGATGTCGAGATCGGTCATCGCTCGGCCACCATCTGCCATTTGGGCAACATCGCTCGCTGGACCGGCCGTCGCCTGCGTTGGGATGCCCAGAAGGAGGTCTTTCCGGACGACACCGCCGCGAACGAGCTACTGGATCGGGCGCGGCGCAAGCCCTACGAACTGCCGAAAACCGTCTGAGGCCGCCACCGACCAACTCGAAACGAGGCTACTCCGCCGCCCCCGGCAAGGGCAAGGGTTTGCTAGTGAGCAGGCCAATGCCGCGGCCTTGGTTGCCGACGGCACAGTAGAACAGGTAGAAAGTGTCGTGGGCCGGCTGGTAAACGAGTGAAATCTTGTGGGCGTAGGTCCGGTCCAGCCCAGTCGGGTGTCCGCCGGCTCGGTAAAGCGGCTCGGGGTGCTGGGTCCAGGTCAGTAGATCTCGCGAGAAGGCGGCCATAATGTGCGCCGCCCCTTTCCCGTCGACGCCGAAGTAGAACATGGTCCAGTGATCGCCGTCCCGAAAGACCTTGGGATCTGAACCGAAGCGTTCGTCGAAACCGCCAGGGGTGTTCCGGATGACTGGGTTACCATCATGCCGGGCCCAGTCGAGGAGGTTCGTCGAGAAGGCGAGACCACTTTGCTCGATCGATCCGCGCGCAGCGTTGTAGAAGTTGTAGAACCGACCGGCGTCCTCGACCAGCCAGGGCTGATAAATGCAGTCCCGCTCCCAGGCTCCGCACCCGGGATCGTGCACCGACAGGATGTACCGGTCTTGGGCCCGCCGCCAGACCAGGCCGTCGTCGCTACAGGCCACGCCTTCGTAGCCGGGGCGCAGCTCGTATCCCCCCAGACGCGGGTAAGCACCGTACAGCGACCAAAACTGGCCATTCCACCGCTTCAAGCGCCGTGCGGCCTTGATCTCGTACGATTCGTACAGGTAGGCCCCGAGCACGCAGCCGCCGTGGTCAAATTCACCCGGCGGCCCGAAACCCAATGCGCGCCGGTAGTGGGTCCAGTGCAACAGGTCGCGGCTTTCGGCGATGAACGAGTTGTAGCCCTGGCCGTCGAACCCGATAAACGACATGTACCAGCGCTCGTCGTCGGGGAGCTGGTACACGGTGGGCACGTCGGTGTTCTTGAAGGCTTCCGCGCCTGGGATGTTTGGGGCGGCAGGCATGACGTGGGTTGGGTAGTAGTGCCATCCGCGATAGGGCGCGGCCCACTGGTCGAGCGTGGCTCGGTCGAGTGTGGCACCAGCCCCGAGATCGGCGGTGTCGGCGGCCCAGCCTGCCCCCATAACCCACCACAAGAGCGCCTGGGACCAGAGTGCGGAACCCAGGCGCCCTGCCCGACATCCGCCCGCGCCAGGGTGCCGCCCGCTGGTCCGGCCCCGTCCGCTGTCCTGGCAGCGTTCGCTGACCCCTGCGGACTCCTGCGGTGGTTCAAGGTGTTGGCTCATTCGTGCAGGTAGATGTCCCAACCGAGGTACTTGCCCAAGGCCTCGCGCAGGCCGGCGGCGATGCGCGTGGGATTGACGGCCACGTGATGCTCGAAGCCGTTCTCGCAGATGTGGCGCAGCAGTTTCTGGTATTGCGGGATGCGCACCACGCCGTAGCCACCGAAGGTCTCGAGGGGATCGCTCGTCAGTTCTCCCTCGCCCACATAGGCGCGAAGGTTGCCCGCGGCATCATCGGTGCTGGCGCGCAGGTACGTGAACGCGGAGGTCTTAACGCGGCCGATCACGGTGCCATAGGTGTTTTCCTTGCCCACGGTCCCGGCGATGATCTCCTGATAGTCCATCTTGGGCGGTGTGGCAAAGATGTCCTTGGGGAGGTTCGAGCAATGGAAGATGACGCCCTTGTCGGGGTCCTCGCCGTAGTTGTTGTTCCAATCGACCAGAGCGCTGGGTTGGCCGCTGGCCTGGGCCATGGCGTACATGGCGACCGTCCCCATGATGTCCACCTCGCAGGCGCTGCTGAGGCCCAAGTTGCTCATCATGCTCATCAGCGTGCAGGGCACGACGCCGAAGTACTCTTCCATGGCCGTCCAACATTGGATGGCCGTGGCGCGCAACCGCGTCGCTTGCATCCAGTCGTCCACCACGACGCCGAACTTGGCCATTTTGAGCAGCGCCGGTCCCGGGATCGACTTGGCCTGGACGTAGGCGTGGATTTCTTTGAGCTTGGCCTGCACGGCGGCATGGTCGTCCGACAACCGGCCAATTCGGCCGAACGCCTCCGACAAATCGAGCGTCTCGACGCTGATGCCGGCTTGTTCGAGGAGTTTCTCGCTGTAGCGGACGGTGTTGAAGGCGGTCGGGCGCGCGCCTAGGGCGCCGATGCGCAGGTTCCGGAGGGCGCGCAAGGTGCGGCAGGTAACGGCGAAGTCCTGCAGGTCTTGGGCGAAGGTGGGGTGACTGGGGTGGCAGGTGTGGAGGCGGGTGAGGGTGAAGGGGATGCGGTATTGGCGGAGGTTATTGCAGACGGACATTTTGCCGCAGAAACTGTCGCGGCGATCTTTGATGGTCATGGCGTGCGGGGCGTCGTTAAAGGCCTGGACCAACACCGGCACCTTCAGGCCCGACCAGCGCAAAGCGTTGGCCACACCGCGTTCGTCTCCGAAGTTCGGCAAGGTCACCAACACGCCATCGATTCGCTCCGCCTCTTGGCGAAACAAATCCGCGCAGCGCTGCGCGTCGGCCAGCGACTCGACGGCGCCGAACTTAGTGGCGCCGGCCTCGAGCAGGACCGGTTTGATCCCAGCCTGGGCGAGCGCCTCGAGGATTTCGCGACGGCCAGTCTCGCAGAGGTGGCCGGGAAAGAAACCGCGGTTGCCGACAACGACGCCTAAGGTGAGTTGGGTCTGCATAAGTCTTCGAGTCTGGAGGGGTTAGAGCCGGTTGGGACGTTGGCGTGGGTCGAAACGGGCTCGACGCACACCGCCGTCCCGTAACAGAGGACTTCGGAAACGCCTTGGGCAATCTCCGTGGCGTCATAGCGCACACCGATGACGGCGTTGGCGCCCAGTTGGGCTGCATGTTCGAGCATCAGCCGGTAGGCATCGTCCCGGGCGCGTTCGCACAAGCTCGTGTACAGAGAGATGTTCCCGCCGAAAATGGTTTGGATGCCGGCGCCGAACGTGCCGAGGATCGAGCGCGACCGGACGATGATGCCGCGCACGACCCCGAAGGAACGCACGGTGCGGTACCCTGGCAGATCGAACGTCGTGGTGGTGAACGGATGGGTGTGGCTCATGCGTGTCGGGCGCTCGCACCGGTTCGGCGGCGGCAGGACCGATCTGGGTCGCGGCCCCCGCGTTCAAAACGAAAACTTCAATCCTACGATCCCCTCGAACGTGCCGGCCAGGTCGAGGGTAGCCTCTTTGCCGCCGCCCGCGACGCTGGTGTCGCCCAGGTGCCGGTACTGGCCACCGGCGAACACGCTCATCGTGTCGCCCAGCCGGAACTCGAGTTGGGCCTGGCCGAAAAAGCCGAGCAACCAAGCGTCGTCCTGGAAGCGGCCCACGCGCGCAGGGGGCGGCCCTCCGGCAGCGGTCAGGCCCAGCGTCTCCGTGAAGCTGAGTTCGTGCTGAGCGTAAATCGCCCCTAAACCGCCGCTCAATTGCGCCGACAGCCGCCGATAAATCGGCACCTCGACGAACGGCCCCAACTTGAACCCGAGCAACAGCGCGTCCACCTTCGCGCTCGTCGCGGACCACGCGGGCAAGGTCGTAGTGAGGCTGGCCGCCGCGGCGGAACCGATGACCGGTCCCGGCCCGGCGAACGTTCCCGCATACGGCGCCGGCGGAGGGCTGATGCCGCCCAGGCTGTAACTGTCCGTAGTGCGGCTCAGCGTGCCGTTGATCGTGTCACTTTCCTCGAGCAACACGTCCAGCGAGCTGAACCCGCCCAAGATTCCCCACGTTATAGTGGTGGCCGGCCCCAGGCCGAACCTCCCCAGCACTCGACCGTACAACAGCTCGAACCCAGCCTGCGGATCTTCTTGCAGCGTGTCCACCATCCCGTCGCGCGGCGATCCCGTGCTAATGCTCAAGGCGAGAGAATCCCCAACAATCTGGTCGGCGCGGTCGTAGCCCCAATACCAGGTCGACCCACTGGCGCCACTGCTGTCAGGCCGCACGAACCCATCGTCGTAGGCCGGCGGCACATTCGCCGCCACGGCGCCGTTCCGCAGCTCAGCCTGGATGTTGAAACTGAAGCGTGCGCCAATGAACACGCGGTTCCGATCTACTCCCACGTCGTCCTCGAAGGGGAGGACCTCCGCGCCGAAAGCGCTGGCCAGACCCGCGGCTGCGCCAAGGGTCGAGAATTGTCGAATCGTTTTCATAGGGTACGCCAAAGCCTTTCAGGCATGCGACCGGCCCACCGCGGGGCGCGGCGATCGCTAGGGCAACAGCAGGATCTGGTAAAAGCGCGCGCCTTGAGCGGCCGGTTTGCTCGCCGTCTTCGGGGGGCCGTCGTCGAACCACTGCACGAGGTTGCCCGCCGCGGTGACTGGAGGGAACACCTGCCGCCAGGGCGCCTCCACCGAGTCCCGGTACTGGACCAGGTACCGCCGCCCGGGAGTGGCGTTGAACTCGATCAAGAACCGGCCCTGGTTGAGGTCGGTCGTCAGCGGCTGCAGTTCGACGCGGAGAATCGGGTCAAAGGGCGTCCCGGCCCAGGGCAAGGCCACCGGGGGGATCGCGAACTCGGCGCGGTAAACCGGCGGCCCGAACGCCCAACGATTGGCCCGGTAGAACTCCAACAGGAACTCCACCCTCGACCCCGGACTCCACGGACCCACGGCCTCAACATACGGCAGGTCGTTCGTGGTCCGGCCGTGCGCATTGTGAAGCTCAACATCGGCCGGCAGCCCGCGCACGACCAATCGCACGGAGTTGGTATTGGTCCCGCCTAAGTTCGTAAACCGAACCACCTGCTCGAACAGGCCCGACTGTCGGTTCAGCACCAGATTCGTCAGGGGAGGCGGCGGTGCCAGCGCTTCAATCGACCCCAGGTCGTCGCTCACGATAACCACCCGACCCGTGTCCGTCCCGAGCACAGCGCCCACCGGCTCACTCAAGCGTACATAGAACCCTTCGTCCGGCTCGACCCACCGATCTCCCAGTACCTCAACCTCGATGAGCCAGTTCGTTACCCCAACCGCAAAGGTGACTTCCGTCGGCGGCACCCCCACGTAATCCTCGCCAGCCTCCGCCGTGTCATCCACCGTGGCGTACCGGACACTGACCGGACCAGCGGCCGCGCTGGACAAACTGAGGAAAAGCGCCACTCGAGTCGACCCCTCGTCTCCTTCACTGACCGTCGCAGAGCTGATACTGAGCGACGGCAGCCCGGGCGGCGCGGCAGCCAGCGCCCCCGGTTCCATCAGCCCCAGGGCTACCCCAACGAATAAGCCCCTGACCAGCGTTAGCGAAGCGATCGAATCATTCATCGCATGACTTCCCATGACTGACGAAATGGCAGCCCACCGAATCGGGACGGCGATCGCCACGAGCCTCACCCGCCCGCGGCGCGTGACGCCATGCCGAGGACCCGTCCCCACACATCCTACTGCGGTCGTCCCCCGCACGAACGTGCCCTGTTCTTGACGGGCTGGACGCGGGAAGTCAAACCAAAGTTCCTTGCCCCGATCCAACAACCCAAGCCCGGACCCAACACCCCTTCCCCAACCCGCCGCTCCTCACGGCGAACCTCCCGCCCTCACAAGGCCAGCGTCCCAACCCAACACCCAGCTCGCCCTGCAACACCCGCCCTGCCTCCCTCACACGCTCACCCGACTCACGAGATTGCCTCAACCCGCAAGTCCCGCAACGCACTCAAACCACCCAACGGCACGCCCCGGATCGGCCGCGCCCCACTCCGCCGCTTCGCCCCGAACCGCTCCCGATGCGCCAGCCACACCGCGTCCACAAACCCCTTCGACCCCAGCACCACCCCATCCGTCATGTGCCGTATCCGCAACCGCAACGCCTCGCCCAAGCTCAACTCCCCGCCCTTCTTCAACACCCGCCTTATTTGCTCCCGACTCATCGCCACCCTCCCGCTGCCCACAGACACCCCCCCACGCACAAACAACCGCCGCCGATACTCCGCCCCCACCTCCTTCCACTCACGCACCCTTGCCTTCCGCGGTTCCTCGCACCCCTCTGCAGCCTGTGCGCCGGCCAAGAACGGAGCGCGGGCATCTTGCCCGCGGGTCCCTGTCCCTGCCCCTTCATCTTCCGCTGGTACCCGCACCTCTGCCCCCGCCGTCTGGCCCCCTCCCGCGCAAGTCCCGCCCCGTGACGCTCCCGCACTTCCGCCCGCGTACAAACTCACCAACCCCGACCGTGCCTTCCCGTCCCCGGCCGCCGCCGCCGCGTACCCACAGTGCCGGTAATCCTTCGGATCCTCCACCAATCCCGCCCGCACCGCGTTCAAGTCGATGTACGCCGACACCGTCTCCAGCACCCCCGGCTGATCCTCGACCAACACGCTCCGGAACCGTTCCGCCCACAACGTCCCAAACCGCTGATGCCGTATGTTGTACCACTTGCTGAACCGCTGCTTGAACTCCTTCATGAACTCCGACACGTCCCCCATCCGCGCCAGCATCCGTTTCCGGATGTCCGGGTCCACCCGACCATGGTCGTGCAACCCCTTCTCGGCCTCATAGAGCAGGCCGGCCTCTCGGGGCTTGGCCTTCCCGTAGAGGGCCTTCATGCGCTCGACCAGTTCCTCGTCGGTCGGGTTCTGCTCGGCCGGGACGCGGACCAAGACATGGAAGTGGTTGGACATGATGCAGTAGGTGATGACCTCGAGGCCGCAGAAGGTGGCCAGGCGCCGGAGGAGCCTGACCAAGGTTTCTTTGCCGAGGTCATCGAGGAGGCGTTGGGCGCCGACGATACGGGAGACGCAGTGGTAAACGGCGGATCGCCCTTTGACTTTGATGCGGGTCAGTCTCATAGGGTCATTCGCATCGACAAATGATGGCGCTCAGTCTGCAAATAATGGATGCTGGTGTCAACGTTAAAAAACCAGTTAGATTAATATAGCAAGAGGCTAGAGTGCCAGGACGCTTGGCTGTTGTCCTGGATGGAGCTCTGGCGTAGCGTTGCGTGACCAGGCTTGCGCCAACTGCGCCAACAGTAATAACAGCAACGCAATGAAGACCAACACTGACCATAGCGATAGCGCGATCCCACGCAGACAGTTCCTCCGCATGGTGGGCGGTGTCGGTCTGACGGCGGCCGTGGCTCCGGGCTATTGCTTCGGGGGGCCTGGGCGGGTCAGTCCGGGCGTTCTACTCGAGGCGGCGTCCTTCGCCAAGCGCGGGGGTTGGGTGCTGGACACACAGCACTACCAACAGATGGGCGGTTGCTACCTGCTGGCACACGGGCTGGGGCGACCGGTGGCCCCCGCAAAGAGCCAGATCAGCCTGCCCGAGGCGGGCCGCTGGCACATGTGGGTGCGCACGCGCAATTGGTGCCCGGGAAACTGGGAGGCACCCGGGCGCTTCAAGGTGCGCGTGAACGGAGTCGAGCTGGCGACAGCCTTCGGGACCGCCCCGGGCTGGGCGTGGCAGCCCGGCGGACCGATCGAGGCCCCTGCCGCAGGGGAGGTGTCCGTCGAGTTGTTGGATCTAACCGGTTTCGACGGCCGTTGCGATGCCCTGTTCTTCTCCAGAGAGCCAGCGCCCCAGCTTCCGAACGAGGACTTGGTCGAGCTAGCGGCGTGGAAGGATCGCCTGGCCGGGCGGCAAGGGCTACCGATCGAGACCAGGGCGTTCGACGTTGTGATTGTTGGCGGCGGGATTGCCGGCTGCGCTGCCGCGCTCACGGCGCGCTCGCAAGGCCTCGAGGTGGCGCTGATTCAAGACCGACCCATTTTCGGCGGCAACGCCAGTGAGGAAGTCCGCGTCCACACGATTGGTATCCCGGGCAAGGGCAGCAAACTCCTGAGCACGATCGACACCGAGCATTATCCCAACGGCGACGCCTTGGCCAAGGAAGACCAGAAGAAACGCGAAGCCACGATGGCGGCATCGGGCGTCCAGCTATTCCCGCTGCACCTCTGCTGTGGTCTGGAGAAGGTCGGGGACCGCATCGCAAGCGTCGAGGCGCGCGAGGCCACCTCGGGGCTCCTCCGGCGGTTTCGCGCCCCGATCTTCATTGACTGCACCGGGGACGGTTGGCTGGGGTATTGGGGTGGTGCGCAGTGCCGCTACGGTCGCGAGGCCAGGACTGAGTTTGGAGAGGCGTGGGATCTGCACGGCGACTTGTGGAGCCCGGCGGAGGCCGACGGGCGGGTGATGGGCGCCAGCGTGCTTTGGAACTCGGAACGGACCGGTGAAGGGTCGAGCTTTCCCGAGGTGCCCTGGGCGAGGCCGGTGGCCAAGGAGCACGCGGCCATTAACGGCGAGTGGTATTGGGAGTATTCGGCGAACGACTTGGACCAGATCCGGGACGCGGAGCGGATTCGCGATCATCTCTTGCGTGCCATCTACGGTTCGTTTGCGAATGCGAAGCGGAACCCGAACCACGCCAGCGTGGCGCTCAAGTGGGTCGCTTACGTGGCGGGGAAACGGGAGTCGCGCCGGATCATGGGCGATTACTTATACACCATGCGCGACATGATGGAACGGCGCCGGTTCCCAGACGCCGTGGTCGAAGAGACCCGCGAGATCGACGCGCATCATCAGCTTGCCGAGACGGGTTCCCCGGTCGATTTCCTCTCGAAAGCGATGTTCTACAAGACCGGCGGGATGTACTACGTTCCCTTCCGCTGCCTATACTCGCGCGATGTGGCCAATCTCATGATGGCGGGGCGTTGCTTTAGTTGCTCACACATCGGTCTGTGCGGCCCGCGCGTGATGAAGACCTGCGGCCAGATGGGGATCGCCACCGGGTATGCGGCGGCGCTGTGCAAAAAGCACCGGGCCACCCCGCGTCAGATTGGTCAGCAGCATATTGTCGAGCTACGCCAGTTGATCGGCTACGGACCGTCCCAGAGCTGAGCCGTTAGGCAACCCGCCGCGCGCTCGGCGTGCGGGCAGGGGCGTTTGCGCTCGCGTTCTGGGGATGGTAAGCTCCCGCCCATCGTGCATGGTTGCCTCATCGTCGGACTCGGGAGCCACCGCTGCATGTCGGCGGCAGGGCGCGCCGTCCTCTGCGCGCCGCGCCTACGGCCTGGGGGCACGGAACGCTGCGGCGCGCAGAGGACTGCGCGCGCTGCCCAGATTGGGTCTCTACCGAGATCCCAGCAGTCACGATCATTGTCTATGATGAATCCCTCGTCTCCGTCCCTGATACCATCGCGCGCAAGCGGCAGGTTGGCCTGTGTCTTGCGTGTTGCCGGCCCGTTTGACCTCCGGAAGCCGCGCGCGTCGAGTTGGTTCCCGCTGAGCGTCGCGCTCGCTACTCTCGCGGTTGCGCTTTCGGTACCTCCGGGGGTTGCGGGTGAGCCGGAGAACTGGCCGAGCTGGCGCGGCCCGACCTTTAGCGGCAGCACGACTCGAGGCGAGTATCCGGTTCGCTGGGAGGCTGCGCATGCGCTTTGGAAGGTCGCCCTCTCGGGCAAAGGCTCATCGAGCCCGATTGTCTGGAACGACCGGATCATCGTGACCGCTCCGGCGGAGGGGCAGGATAGCGTGTTGGCGTTCGACCGGTCGGGTCGGGCCCTGTGGCAGACGGCGGTGGGGAACGCCAGCCCGCCCAGGCACCGGACGCTGGGATCGAGCTCGAACGCCTCGCCGGTCACGGATGGCGATGGTCTATTCGTCTACTTTCGGAGTGGCCGACTCGCCGCTCTCGAGCTCGACGGGACGGTCCGCTGGAAGCTGAATCTGACCGACAAGTTCGGCCCGGAACAACTCTTCTGGGACACCGGCACTTCGCCGGTGCTGGCCGGTAAGTTCGTGGTCATGGCGCGCCTGCACGGTGGCGAGTCGTGGATTGCGGCGTTTGACCGAGGCACCGGCGAGCTGCGATGGCAACAGCCGCGCAATTACACGACCCCGACCGAGAACAACAACGCGTACACCACCCCGCTGGTCTATTCGCACGAGGGCAAGACGGCGCTCCTGGTCTGGGGGGCCGATCATTTGACGGCGCATGACGCCAGCGACGGTGCCTTGCTGTGGTCGTGCGGCGGGTTTAACCCCCAGGGCACAGGCTTCTGGCCGGCCATCGCTTCGCCTCTGATCGTGGGCGAGATGGTGGTCGTCCCGGTCGGCCGCGACGATCGCCCCGGTCAAGCCCGCGTTCACGGCATTGGGTTAGGCGGCCGCGGCGATGTGACGGAGTCGCGCCGGGTCTGGACGCGCGAGGACCTGGGCGTGTTTGTGGCTACACCGGCCGAGTACGAAGGGCGCGCCTACTTGCTGCGGCATCGCGGCGAGGTGGTGTGTCTGGACCCGAAGACCGGCCAGACCGTCTGGACCGGGGCCTTCCCGCGCGAGCGAACCAGCTACTACGCTTCCCCCCTCATCGCCAACGGTACCCTCTACGCCGCGCGCGAGGATGGCGTGGTCTTCACCGCGCGGGTGGGGGAGAAGTTTGAGTTGTTGGCGGAAAACCCCATGGGCGAACGCATCGTGGCCTCGCCGGTCCCGATGTCGAACCGGCTCCTGCTGCGCGGCGATCAGCACCTGTTCTGCATCGGCGCCGATTAGGGGCTCGAAAGCCAGCACCGCGGACTTGACCGCCGCGCAAGGTCAGCGACCTTAGGCGCCATGAAACATCACCGGTCCTTTCTGAACCCGCTGCGGGCGGCGCTCCTCGGGGCGCTGGCTGCCTCGACCTTGGCCGTGGCCGATGACTGGCCGCAGTGGCTCGGGCCTCAACGCGATGGCGTCTGGCGCGAGACGGGGATCGTCGAGAAGTTCCCCAGTGGCGGGCCGCCCGTGCGTTGGCGCACACCGATCGGTGGCGGGTTCACCGGACCGGCGGTGGCGAGTGGCCGCGTCTACCTCATGGACCGCCAACTTCCGGAGGGCACGCGGAACCCATCGAATCCCTTTGACCGTGGCTCGATTCCCGGGCGGGAGCGTGTCCTCTGCCTCAACGAAGCCGACGGTCGAGTGTTGTGGCAGCACAGCTACGATTGCCCCTACACGGTGAGCTACGCCACTGGGCCGCGCGCGACACCGCTAGTCGCTGGCGGCAAGGTTTACACGCTGAGCGCCGAGGGCCACCTGTTTTGCTTCGAGGCGGACACGGGCAAGGTTGTTTGGTCGCGCGATTTCAAGCAGGACTTCGGGGCCAAGACGCCAGTCTGGGGCTTTGCGGGGCACCCGCTGCTGGACGGGCCCCGGCTCATCTGCCTGGTCGGGGGCGACGGCGCCGTCGCCGTGGCGCTGGATAAAGAGACCGGCCAAGAGCAATGGCGCGCCCTCACGGCGAAGGAACCTGGGTATTGCCCGCCGACGCTGATCACGCATGCCGGCCGGCGGCAGGTGATTCTTTGGCATCCCGAGTCGGTGAACGCCCTCGAACCGGAGAGTGGGAAGGTGTTGTGGTCGGTGCCGTTCGAGTCGCGCGCCGGGCTAAGCGTGTCGACGCCGCGGTTGGCTGGCGACGGGCTCTTTATCACGACCTTCTACAACGGCTCGCTGTTGTTGCGGTTGGGCGCGGGCACACCGGAGGTGGTCTATCGCAGCCAGAAGGCAAGCGAGAAAGACACCACGGAGCTGCACTCGATCATCCCCACCCCGTTTATCGAAGGGGGCCATGTCTACGGGGTGTGCAGCTACGGCCAGTTGCGTTGTCTGAAGCTCGATACCGGCGAGCGCGTTTGGGAAACGCTCGCCGCCACCACCCCCGAAAAGGAAACCCGCTGGGGCAACGCGTTTCTGGTGAAACACCAGGACCGCTTTTTCCTATTCAACGAGCGCGGTGACCTGATCATCGCCAAGCTCACCCCGCTCGGGTACCAGGAGCTCAGCCGCGCCCACCTGCTCGATCCCACCAACCCCGATCCTGGCCGGCGCGTGGTCTGGTCGCATCCGGCCTTTGCGAATCGATCCGTCTACGCGCGCAACGACGTCGAGCTGGTCTGTGTTTCGCTCGCCGCCGCCGAGCCAGCACCGGCTGACTGACCGGTCGTCGGCCGTCGCTGCGGGTGTTGGCTCAGGCCAAAGCTGTGGTTGTCCTTGTATCCGTTGGGACGGGGCTTGAGTCGGGTGACGCGCGCGCCTATCGATGTCGGCGCGGTGAAGTCCGACGACGGGCCGGCCGCGGGCCGGTCGCGATGGTAGGGAGCGTTCATGTGGATGCGGAGGTAGGGCGCGCAGTCCTCTGCGCGCCGCCAACCAATGTGGACACCGAAAGCCGCGGCGCGCAGAGGACTGCGCGCCCTACCTCCATAACCCTTAACCCGTCGGTCCGGGCTTGTGAGCCTCCGCGGGGCGACCGCCGCGACAGCGCGTGATGAGCCGTCGGCTTTACATCCCGACCACAGCGCGGGTTCAACCCCGTGCGACATTGCGACATGGCAGACTCTCCGGGTCGCGGTCTTCTGTGCGGTGGAAGTATGTCTGTCAACTACCAAAAACCTGGCCTACTATGTTATGCGCCCTTGCGATCGGCCCGTTCAGCAAGACGGTGGCCGATGCCGCCCGCGACGTCGAGTTGCCCCTCAAGCGGTTGCGCGATTTGGTGTGAACTGCGCCAGAGCGATTGCGGGGAGATCGTCCCGGCTGCCGAGGGACTGCTCAAGAGCGGCGTCTTTCCTGGGTTGTGGCTTGATGCTGCGGCGTTGCTGCGGGGTGACCTCAAAGCCGTCCTGGCCGCGCTGCGGCGCGGTCTGAACAGCCCCCACCACGCCCAATTCGTGTCGACAAACCTCCGCTGACCTCGGCGGCAAGGCCCCGGGCCGCTAGCGGGCGGGCGTCCCCGCGGGCAACGGCCCATACACTCGAACACCATATGGAGGGAACTCGTCGGTCACCCGACCTTGGTCGGGCGCCAACTCCCGTTCCTCGGCCAACACGGGGATCGGCAAGTCCGTGGGCCGCGGCAGGGCGAAGTGGAGGCGGTGGGCCTCGGCGGTGGTGTTCACGCCCAGGATGTACTCACCGGCCGGGACAATGGCGCTGCCCGAGCGCACCCGCAACCAGACCAACTCGACGCTGCTCGACAGGGCGGCATTGAACCGGCGCGCGGGGTCCTCATACACAAACCGCTTGGGCCACCACAGGTGCTCTGCCAAGAACAACGGCGTTCGCTGGTTGACTTCCTCGACCACCGCCTGCACCGCTTGCCAAGCGGTCGGATGCTCGCTGAGCCGCCAGCGGCCGTCGTCGTAGGCGTAGAAGAACAGGCCGGTGGCGCGCTCGACCAACGCGCCGTAGGCCATGCACCGCAGTTCCGCGTAGGTCGGCGGGCGGAAATCGTCGCGGCGCTCGGACATCAACTCGGGATACAGGCTCCAGTCGAAGGTCTGGAGGACGGCGACCAAGGGCTTGCGTGGGCCCAAGGCGAGCCGGGCCTGGCGGAGGTGTTGCCCGAAATTCGCCAGGGGCAACCACGGGACCGGGTAACGGTCGAGCATGGTGATGTCCGTGATGTTGGCGTAGTGGAAGGATTCGTACCCCTGCATCAGGGCGAGCGCAGTCGGCTTGCGCGCCCCGATCCGCTTGAAGTATGCGTGCGCCGCCTGCACTTGCCCAGGCGGCACCTGGTTCAGATCCGGTTCGTCCACCACGTACCACGCCCACAACGCCGGATGCCCATCATACCGGCTCACAGCCGCCCGGAAGTGCGGGCCAGCGGAGGTGCCTGGGCTTGCCAACACGCGTAACCCGGCGGCGCGGGCGGCGTCCAGGAAGGGCGTGGTTGCCGGCCCCTGCACCAGGTTAAAACCCGCCGCGCGCAGCACAGGCAACTGGTTGGTGTCGCGCACGCCGTACACCCCTACGGGATAAAAGCCCGCGCCCGGATGGCGGCAACCGGCGACTAGCGCCAGGAGGCTGGCCAGTATCCAACCGGCGGTCGCGCGTGAGCCGCTGCGCCCTGGACCGGATCGCTCAGGTTCAATCGCCATCGCCCCTCTTCTCGGTCTGCCGGATCGGCTCATGCGGCGCCAGCATGGAGACGGGCTCGGCCTGCAGGCAAACAAAACCTGCATCCGCCAGGATGGGTGTGGACGCGGGGAGCGGACGATCCAGGTCGGCGTAGCCCGGTTGTTTCACGCGTGTTCTTGCGCTGCCCGGCGTAGGATTCCGTCATGCCGGTCGGTTTCGCCGGAAGGAGTGCGCACGCTATCGGCAGACTCTCGTTTATGCCAAGCTCTCATCCGTATCTCCGCAACCCCAGCCCAACCACGACACCGACTCCGACATGCAGCGCGGCAATCGCCAGAAAGACCAAGCGGAAAGTGCGGTCCCGGGTCTTGTGGCGGAAGAAGACCTGGCCGACAAACGCCCCCGGGGTCGCGGCGCACAACGCCATGAGGTGCAAGGCGAGCTCGGGCACGCGCCGCAACCGCGCTCGAGCGAGGAACTTGTCGTAGCCGTAAGCGAGCGTTGTCGCCAGGTTCACGCCGCCGGCCAGGCTCCAGAGCGGCGAGACCCCTGACGCGGCCAGAGCCACCGCTATCGCGATGGCCCCGCCCGCGAAAGCCAACATCACCGTCCAACCGAACCGTGTCATGGCCCGGGCCCGCTCATTTGAACCTGGCCTGGGCGAACTTCTTGTACTCTCTCATCATCTCGGGTGTGGCGCTCGAGGGGATGGTCTTGAGGGCCTGCTCGATGTCGTCTTGGGTGAGGAGGTTGGCGGCACCGCCGATGCTGCGCCTGAAGCCGGTGCGCTTGGCGGATTGGAGGATGGCCACAATGTCCGAACCGGTGTAGCCATCCAGCCGCGCGGCTAACACCCGAGCGTCGAGCCCTGCCTCGACCGGTGCGCCCCCCAGGTTCCGTTGCACCATGAACTCGCGGGCGGCGAGATCGGGCAGGTCGACGAAGATCTTCTCGTCGAACCGGCCGGTGCGGAAGACGGCCTCGTCGATGTCCCAAGGCTTGTTGGTGGCGCCCAACAGCAGGAGGACGTTCGGGGACTCCTCGAACCCGCCGACCTCGGCGAGGAATTGAACGACGATACGGTTATCGACCACCGAGTTCCCGCCGCGCTTGGGCAGTAGCCCGTCCAGGTCGTCCAGGAACAGAACCGAGAGCGGCCGGGAACGGGCCGTCTGGATGAGCTTGCGCAGGCGCTGTTCGGATTCGCCGTGCCACTTGGACCGGATCTCGGCGCCGGTTGCGTAGAAGAAGGCCGCCTCGAGCTCGCCTGCGACGGCCTTGCCAAGGGTCGTTTTCCCATTGCCCGGCGGACCGAACAGCAGGATGCCGCCGCCGGCGCGGATGCCCCATTCTCTGGCCTTGTCCGGGTGCTTGAGCGGCTCGATGACCATCTCGGCCAGCTTCGCCTTGACGGCGTCCATGCCGGCGATGTCGGTTAGCCGCACGTTGGGTTTCTCGGTAACCAGCCAATCCTCTTCGCCTCGAACGGCATCCCCTCCCGCCTCGCGCACGGCACGCGGGGCGCTTGGCCGGGCGGATCCCCGGGGCGCCTTAGCCTGGAGTTCCTCGCCCACCTCGATCAACTCGCGGGCTTCCCGCAGGTGGGCCTGGCGCACTTTGCCGTCGCACTTCTCAGCCAGCTTGAGGGCGAATTCGCCCGCCTTCGCCAGGTGAAATGCCGCCTTGCGCAGGGCGCCCTCGTTCATGGACCGCTCGGCCAGGGTCGCATGCTCGCGTTTCTTGTCGGCATCGAAACTCATGGCGCGTTCCCCTCGATAATCTTGCGGGCGCGCGCGCGCAATCCAGCGGTCTCATCCGCCTCCTTGACCGCGCGTTCGGCGCTCTCGCGGGCGCGGCCGGAGCGGCCTCCGCCCGACTCCTCGGCCACCTCGTCCTCGAGTTCTTTGAGCATCTGGTCCAGGCTCGGCACCTGATCGGCCAAGGAGCTCTCGACGCCTTCCATTTCCTTCGAGTGGAGCTTGTCCCAGATCTTGTCCGTGTCCACTTGATCGCCCAGCTTGTCCTCGACCTCGCCGAGGACGTCGGCCACCTTGTCGGGGTCGATGTGGACGACGGTGTTGATGGCGCCGAGAGCGGCGGCGAATTCTTGATCGGTCTTGGACAACTCGAGCTTGGTCAGAAGCTGCTCGAAGACCCACTTCTTGGTTTCGAGCTTGGACATCATGACCTCGCTGGCGCGCACCGTCTGCAGGCACCGTTGAGCGGCGCCTTTCTGGCCGTCGCGCAGGTAATCGCGCGCCTCTTTCCACTTGGCGTCGCGGTCTTTTTTGAGCCGGCCGACGCGGTCCTTGACGGCGTCCACCGCGTTCTCCGCCTCCCGAAACGCCTTGCGGCGACGCCGTTTGGCTTCGAGCTCGCGGTCTTTCTTGGATTTCAACAGGTCTCCGAGTGCCATAGGTTCTCCTGGGTTTGGAGGTTGATTGACTGGGGTGATTGGGTGTGCCCTGATCGGTGAAGCGGCCTCAGGCCTGGTCCGCTTCGAGCTGCTTGAGGAAGGCCGCTGTGTTGTCCGAGAAACCTTCCGCCTTCTCCGCCCCGGCCGTTGCCGGAGCGGGCGCCGCGGCCAACTCCGCCTCTGCCTGCGCGGTCCGCACGCGCAGCGCCTTGAGGCTCTCCATCGCCTGGTCGGCGCGCTCAGCGGCGTCGATGGCTTCTTCCAGTTGGACCGCCACGGCGTCGATCTGCTCCTCCTGCACGCTGCCGGCTAGGAGGGCCGCGAGCTCCCGCATTTTGCTCAGCAGCGCATGGGTAGCGTCCATGTTGTTGAGCTGGATCTCGTGCTCGCGCAGCAGGGGTTGGAGCCGCCCGACCATGCGCTCGATCTCCCGGCCGAGCATGGTCTTGGCGATGCCCTTCTTGCCGTCGTGCTCGCGCTTGCGATGCAGGATGCGCGTCTCGGCCCGCGTGGCTTCGTCCCGCAGCGCGCTCAGCCGATCCTCGGCCTCGGTGAGCCGCTGATTCGCCTCGTCCGTTGCCTTCTGCATCCGCTGCAGGTCCGACGGCTCGAGGCCGATCTTGCTCCGGAGTTTACCGGCCACTTCTCCCAGCACTTCTTTGATGTTCATACTTGGTATAGGATTTCGCGAGTTCCGCACGTTCAGATTTCCAACTTGAGCGCGTAGCTCATCACGGCAACGTTGTAGAGGAAGGCCAGCCCCACCAGCCCAAGAAACGCCAGCGCGATGAACCAGCTCCCCAAGCCGCCTCCCAACAGGAGAAAAGCGAGCACGCCGTCCACCACCGTGTAGATAGCCAGAGCCCACGCGTTGGCACGATTGGACTCGCGGCGGACGGTGGCGCGGATGAAGCCGATCGTGAACACGGGCAAGAGCAGTACCGCCAACGCCCAACCGAGAAACCGCTGCGCCGGGCCGAACCCTTCGCCGCCAGCCACCGCCCCCGGGACTGACAGCAGGCCCGGTTCGAGTTGCTTCACGTACCTCTGGTCGAGCAGAAGATCCCCGCTGCGCACGTCGGCCAAAGAGAGCTCGAGCTCCAGCCGGGCGCCTTCGGGATAGGACTCGAACACATCCACCTGCCCGAAGATGACCCCAGCGACCCCGCGGCCCCGCGCGCGCGTCAGCGCCAACCCGATGCTCCCCACGGGCGTAACCCTCAGGCGGAGCGACCTCTGGATCTTCTCCTCGAGGCTGGCATCCCGCAGGTCCAGCACCCCCGACTCGAGAATCAACGCCCGCAACCGGTCGGTGAGGTAGTCCGTGGGATCGTTCGCCAGGTGCAGCAGGACAGCCGAATGCAGCGGGCCGCGCGCCTTCCGCAGGTCCTCGACGATCTGCGGCAGAAGTTGGTCGGCAACTTCGCGGCGACGTTGACTCACCTGGGGCTTGGCCGGCCCGAAATGGGTCCAGGCTTGATGGGCCATGTAGGCCATCAACGCCACGGTGCCCACCAAGGTCAGCAGACCCCAGAAGAGCTTGGACATGCGGCACATATTCAAGAGACTTTTCACCCAGTCAATCGTTTTGCGGCCCGCGCCGGCGTGAGCCGAACCGCCGACTCCGCCCGCACCCGCTTTCCCTCGATTACCCCCAGACGCAGCTTTTCATTCATGACCCTTGCTCCTTGTTGCGTTTCCCCCCCCGAGGCAGGCCCACCGGCACAAGGCGGCAGGCGCGTGAATGCGAACGAGGTTCTTGCCGTAGACAACCTCGGCCGGCGGCGGCTGACTTCTCCCGCTGTGGCGCCCGTGTGGGTGCGGCGGGGCGGCGCTGGTCGTCCGGCTGAAACAGAGCGGACCTCTCGATCATGAGCATGAAACAGTACTCGCGCAGAATGGCGCCCCCAGTGCGGGCGCGCGCGGCGGCGCTGGTAGCCGCCCTGGGCATCGGTGCGACGGTGGCCCGCCTCGCCGCCGAGACGGCCTACCCAATCGTCGAGACCCGATCCAGCTACGCCGCCCCGCGGCATGCAGGCGAAACCCGCCTCGGCAGCCTGGGATCGATCAACCAATACCCGCAACAGACCCTCGTTACGCTCGAACCTGGCTGGGGCCATGTCGACGGTGCGCCGCGCGGCTATCTTCGCTTCCGCTGGCAGTTCCGCTCGGCCGACCTCGAGGAGTTTGCCGGCTTCTTTGCCACGTTGGGCCGGATCGGCATCGATACCGTGCAGCCTGACGGCACGCTGGGTCCGACGCTGGATCTCCGCGCCGACTCGACCCTGGATCTGGACGACCTCAGCGCGCTCGGCGGCGAGGCCCTCTCGGTCGAGGCCCTCCGCATCGTCCTGCGCGGAGACGGCCGCGACCAAGACCTCATCGTGAGGTTTGAACTCGAGGACGGTCTCGGCCGCAAAGGCGCCTTCCGCAGCGCCCTGAGCCTGCGGGGAACGCAGCCTCGCACGCTCGACATCCCGCTCGGCAGTTTCCCAGCCTCGATCGACCGAACGATGGTCAAGCTGGTGGCGGTCGTGATCGAGCGGTTGCATGCCTTCGACCAAATCCGCAACCCGGATGCAGGCGGCTTTGACCTGCTCGAACTGGCCTGGGTGGACCAGGATGCACCCGCGCGCGGGGTGGACGCCCTGCTGGGCCGGTCAGACCGCGAGTTCGTGCTCGAGTTGGCCCGGGCCGATTTCGAAGCCCTCTGGCGCCTCGCGGACACGGCCACCGGGGCGTCACTGGACCGAACCCTGTTCCGGGACTTGATCCACTGGGGCGCGACCGGCTGGTTGATGGCGTCGCTGAAGCCGGCGGTGGACCTTGGATGGATCCCGCTCGCGGAAGCCGAGGAACGCGCGCTGCGCATCCTACGGTTCTTGGATCAGGATGGGCGGTGGGGAGATGGCGCGGCGGGCTTCGTTGGAAATAGCCGGGGTGTGGCCTATCGCTTCGGCGGCATCGATCCCTCGGGCTTGCACGGATCGCTCACCGGCACCCGCAAGATCGACGGGCACCGCGTGAACGCCGTCGAGGCGAGTGTCATCGACACCGCGCTCCTACACCTGGGCATCCTGACTGCGGCCGCGGCGTTCGACGGCGATTCGGATTCTCAACGGGAAATCCGGCAGCGCGCCAACGCCGTGCTCAACCGCACGCGATGGCCCGAATTGCTCGATCCGGTCACGGGCCAACTCTACCTGGCCTGGAAGCCTGCGCGGCAGACCGAGGGACCCTTCTTCGCTACCCCGGCAGCCTTTGGCGGTTACTGGGCTAGCCACGACGCGGCGGGAATGCGGCCTCTGACGATCGATTACGCCACCAGCGAAGGGTACATGGCCGCGTTGCTCGCGGTCGGGAGTCAGGCGCACCCCGTATCCGCATCCGCGTGGTACAAGATGATCCGAGCTGTGGTTGCGCCCGCGGGTGAGCCGGTCGTGCTGACGTGGCCCGGGCCATGGTTCACTTATGCCTTCCTGACAGCGACCTATCTGGCGCCCGATCTGGGGCCAGACCGGGGCGCCGAATGGGGTTCCCTGTCCGTTGACTGGCGGGCGAACACAGCCGCGGCGCTCCGGGGTCTGCAAGCCCTCGGCCCGAGCGACCGATTGCTGCTGCCGGACGCCTGCGAACTGCCCGACACCACGTACGTCGCCCAAGGTCTTCCGGGACTCGCCGTTGACCCGATGGCACATTTCACAGGGACAGTCACCCCCTACTCTTACCAGATGGCCATTGGCCTGGGAGAAGACGTGGCTGCCCCGGCGATCGCGGAGCTGCGGCGGTTGCTGCGGCAGTTCGCGGACCTGTGGGACCCTTGGCTGGGTGTGCTCGATGCCGCACACCCGGACCTGGGCAGTTTCGACACCACGGCGCCCGTGCTGCGCCGTGCGGGGCCGTGGGTCCAGAACCAAAAATGGCCGCTGAACGCCGGTGCCGCCTTGCTGGCCCAGATGAATTACCTCAGCGACGGCGTCATTTGGAAGACGGCCGCCCAACACCCCGTCATGCAACGCGCCCTCGATGCCATCTACCGCGATGCTGCGTCTCCGTCGCGCCAGATCATCCTACTCCGTCCGTGGGGCCATGACGCGTGGAGCGCGGCGGCTGGTCCGCTTTTATTGGCCGTTCCGGATCATTATGCGGAGGTCATCCACCTGTTCGCGCCCGACGGCGCGGAACTCGATCCGATCACCTATGAACAGATCGGTGAACTCCTGCAGGCCAACAGCCTTTCCGTCGAGCGCTCAGGCGGGCCCGCCGGGCTCAGGGACGCTGCCGTCCTGCCCGATGGCACCATCGCGGTGCTCATCGCCGGGCCCGGTCAAGACGCGATCCTCAAGCTTGCTGCCGACCGATCCCTGAGCTTGCTGGCGACCGGCTTCGAGGTCAGCGCGCGCGGGGACGATACCGGCCACACTCGGATGGCCGCAGGGGGCAATCCTGGTCACTTGGTCGTCAGTTCTCAGTGGCCGATCGGGGTGGCGGTCCTGAACCTCGAGGGGGTGCTGCAACGCACCATCGGACTCCCGCAGCGGCCTGCCGGGTTGGCGTTCGCCTCGAGCGACAACCGGTTGTATGTCCTCTACCCTGACGGAGAAGTGGTCGTCCTACCCGCTGGACTCGACCCAACCGCTGCTCCTGCCAAACTGGCGCAGCTCCCGGTGGGCGGGCGCGACTTGGCGTATGCATCGGAGTGGCGCGTGAGCCAACCGTCGCTCGTGGCCGCCGGCGCTGACGGCAGGCTGTATCAAATCGTCCTGGGCTCAGGTGAGGTCAGACTTCTCGAAGGGGAGGGTCTCGCGGGCGTTGTGGGCATCGACGTGCGCGGCGACCGCGCGGTGTTGGCCCAGGACGAATGGGCCATCCTCGACATTGCCCCGAGCCAGCGCCTGGCCCGCTTGTGGTCGCCCCAGTGGCGTGACGGCACCTTCCGTTGCTGGATCGATGCCCCAACCGGCGCCGCGCTCGTCCCCGAGGCCTCGGTGGACCTCAAATCCTGGACGCCTGCCGGGCAGATCGTCCCGCAGAGCCCGTGGTTGCGACTCGAAGATTCCGCCGTGGCTGGGCCCGCGCGCTTCTACCGCGTTCGCCTCGAGTAGCCACCGTGACGAGGAACCCGCGCCGGCAGGGGCAGAGGCCCCTGCCGGCGGTCCGGCGAGAAGCCAGAATGCACCGGTCCCGCGACGACGACTACGAACCAGGCGTTGCCGAATGCCCGTTTCCCTGTCGGAGACCGGTGAGACTACAACGGGAGATCAATCACTCCGCATACATCGCTGTCTTAGCCTTCTGGAAGGTGGCGCCCGGCGGGTCTCGACTGGTGGCGGCTTGCGTGATCTCGACGGTCGAAACCGGGCCTTCCACGCCAAAGGCATTGACCGTCTTTGCTTCCAGCCGATTGATGCCGGGGCGAAGTCCCCAATGCAGCGTGTCGCCGGTGGAAGTCCAAGGGCCGCCATCCCGGCGCACACGGTATTCCTTGAAGTTCGGTGTCAGGGTCCGGAGCGTGACGCGGAGTTGGTCGTGTTCCGGCGCCAGACTCACCGCCGCCTGTCCAATCGGGAAGTACAGGTCCGTCTCTGGATGGGCGGGCATGGGGCGGGTATGCCAGCGGGTGCCTTCGCAAAGCCGGTCTTTCACGATCACCATCCGGCCGTAGTCGAAGCCGGTGTCCATCGTGTCCGTGTTCGGGATGTAAGCGGTGAAGCCGTACTTGTCGAGCTCGTCCACGGGCACCGTCAGATCGCCGAACCCAGCGAACCGCCCCAGGAAGATCGGCAGGTCCGCCTTCCGGTGTTTCTTCCGCTCCTTGCCGACGACGAAGACCAGGTCCCGGCCATCCCGATAGAACCATTCCTGTCGAATCTCGTAGGCGTTGAGGGGAACGCCGTCCTTCTCGATGAACATCTTCGCCGTGGGATCCATCATAATCCACTTGCGATACTGGTTGGACCAAATCTCCGTGGTGGAATGCTCGGTGGAGCCGCCCCCGGGCTTGTCCTGGTGCCGGCGCAAGGCGAGCGGCCGGTCAACCCACCCCAGGCTCGCGGCCGCCGAAACGAAGAGCTGCGCGTACTGGGTACAGAAAAACGCCGCGCCGTTTTCAATGCCCTCGAGAATCTCGATCGCGCCCTTCGCCTCGACGGTGGGGCGGCCGAACCGCTTGAAGCGGCCGTGGACCCAGTCCAGCAACAATACCTGCCGGTCGAATTCATCCCGGCCCGGCGCCACCACTGCGTCGAGTTGGTAGCGCTGGCGCAATTCCCGGAGCTTGGGATTGTCCGCGGAGTCGAACCGGAAGCGTTGGGTGTACTCGCTCTCGACGAACGGGAGCGCGTCCAGCTTGGTGACGGTCGCGGCGCCTCTGGCCATTTCGAACGTGGCGCCTTCCTTCAATGGCGCGGCATCGATCTGCGCCAGGACTGCCACCGTAAGGACCAAGAGCGAGATTGCGCGACCGTTCCTGAGAATCTTCTGAAATACGATCATGCACTCGCAGGATGGATTTATGGGGCAAATCAAGCAAGCCAAGTCAAAGCGATCGGGCGGTGAGGCTCTGGAGTCGCATTGTGAATTGCCTTTGATGGATGGCGTCCAACGACCATGAAAGCTTCCGCCCCACCACTGGTGGCCAGTCTACCCCGGCCAAGCAGCCTCGTCCGCCCCATGGCCTGTTGCCTTCTGGCACTGATCTGTTGGGCGCTTCAATTAGAGGCTGCCCCGCGACGCATCTACATCCTTACCGATCTGGAAGGGGCCAGCGGTGTTTATCAATTTGCCCAGACCCGCGAGCCCGGCACTCCGCTCGGTGAAAAGGCCAAGGAATATCTGATGGGCGATATTGCCGCCGTAGTGCGCGGCTTACGATCGGCCGGAGTAACCGAAATCCTGGTCCTGGACGGCCATGGCTCGCAGGCCTTCGTTCCCCACCTGATGGAACCGGGTGCCAAATACATCACCGGCAAGCCGCGCCCCGGCCCGCCGCTCTACGGACTGGATGACTCCTTTGCGGGGCTGATTCAACTGGGTGCGCACGCCATGATGGGCACTCCCGATGGCGTGCTTCACCACACCCAATCCTCCCGCGGCGAGAACCGGTATTGGTACAACGGCGTCGAATCCGGTGAGCTCGCTCAATGCGCCGCGGTTGCTGGGCACTACGGGGTGCCAACGATCATGGTGACGGGGGACGAAGCAACCTGTCGGGAGGCCGACAAATTCTTCGGCACCAATTGTGTGACCGTAGCCGTCAAGCGAGGCATTTCGCGCGAAGCGGCGGTGCTGTATCCGTTCGATGAAACGCGCCGATCCCTTTACGAGGGTGCCCAACGAGCGGTGGCCGCCATTCCGCATTGCCAGCCCTACAAACTTTCGCTACCCATCCAGGCCCGAAAGGAGCACCTGGTGTTCGATTCTCCCACCGCTCCCGGCCGCAAGGTCAGCAAAGAGGGCATCATTGAGGATGTCACGAAGCTGCTGGAGTTCTGACCTGCGACGATACAATCTCCCAATGCGCAGCAAACAAATGAAGGAGACGATCCTCGCAGGTTGTTCACCTGTCAAAAGCGGCAGCCTGGCAAGCGTTCGCTGCAAGGAGGCGATTCTCCTGGTGCTCTCGTTGCTGGCCGGAGGCGACGTGTCGGGATTGGAATACTGGATCTCCACCACCGGCAATGACGCCAATGCAGGAACTAGGGAGCAGCCTTTCGCCAGACTGGAGCGCGCGCGAGACGCAGCGCGCGAGGCAAGGAAGGCCGGACAACTCAAGGCCGGGGTCGCCGTATGGTTGCGGGGAGGCACTTACACGCTGGACAAGTCCTTCGAACTGGGCGCGCAGGACTCCGGAACCGCCCAAGCCCCGGTCGTGTATCGGGCCGTGGCGGGCGAGGAGGTGCGGTTGGCAGGCGGAGTCCAGATTCCATCCACCGCCTTCCAACTGCTGACCAACGCCGGGGTCCTCCAGCGTCTTGAACCTTCTGCCCACGGCAACGTGTTCCAAGTGGACCTGCAGGCCAGGGGCATGGCCCATTACGGCAGTCTTACCCGCCGGGGCGGCATCGCGCGAGAGACACTGCCCTCTGCGTTGGAGCTGTTTTTCAACGACCGCCCCATGCCCCTGGCGCGCTGGCCGAATCAGGGCTGGACGCGAATCGCCGCTGTTCCGGACGGCCCCGCCGGTGAACGCTTCCGTTACGACGGCGACCGTCCAAGCCGTTGGGTGGAGGGGGAGGACATCTGGGTTCACGGATATATGAACCGCAACTGGTGCGACACGTACGAACGCGTTGCGGCCATCGATCTCAGGCAACGCGAAATCCGCACCGCTCCACCCCATGACTATCGCGGCTACAAGGCCGGTCAACGCATCCGCGTTCTGAACGTGTTGGAGGAATTGGACGAACCGGGGGAATGGTATCTCGACCGGGTCACCGGCATCCTTTACTTCTGGCCGCCTGGTCCCATCGCATCCGGCCGGGTCACTGTTTCACTGCTGGAGACGCCGCTGGTGGTGCTGCGCAATTGCGAACACGTCACCCTCCGGGGCTTGATTCTGGAATGCACCCGCAGTTCCGGCGTGGAGATCCTCGGCGGCCATCACAACCTCGTGGCCGGATGCACGCTGCGGAACCTCGGCACGATCGCGGTGGCCCTCGGCGGGACGGTGCCCGATCTGGAACGTCGCATCTACAAGGACACCCTGTTCACGCTGAACGCCGGCACGGACAACGGCGTCGTCTCCTGCGATATCCATGACACCGGCGAGTACGGCGTCGTTCTGGGAGGCGGCGACCGCAAGACGCTCGCAGCCGGCCGCAATTACGCGGTCAACAACCGCATTCACGACTTCGCCCGCTGAGTCCGGACCTACCGGCCCGCGGTGTTTCTCCACGGCGTCGGCAACCGCGTCGCCCATAATCGCATTCACGACGCGCCGCACAACGCCGTGCTGTTCTGGGGCAATGACCACCTGCTGGAGTTCAACGAGGTCTATCGCGTTTGCATGGATACCGGCGATGCCGGCGCGTTCTACATCGGACGCGACTGGACGCAGCGCGGGCACGTCATCCGCTACAACGACTTCCACGACCTCGGCGCGACGTTGAGCGGGGAGTCCGGCTTCAATGCGGTGATGGCCGTGTATCTGGACGATACGGCGTGCGGGACGACCGTCTATGGCAACATCATGCGCCGGATCAACCACGCCATCCTGATCGGCGGCGGGCGGATGCCCGAAGCCATCCAGAAACTGGTGACCGTCACGGACAACCTTACGAAGGACGATCCCGGCCTCGTGTCGCCCGACACAGGGGATTTCCGACTAAAGGACGATTCGGCCTCGCGGAAGCTGGGTTTCAAGCCCATCCCGTTCGAGAAGATCGGGCTATACAGAGATGAATACCGCTGACCATGGCTCCGTTTCATCCGGGACATACGGCATGAACCCAGTGAAAGCTCATCCAATGAACCAAAACAAGTCCTCGACGATCAGCGTCAATGGTGGCCTCGCCACGATGCTGTGCTCCGTTCTCCTCGCCGGATTTGCCTCCGCCGCGCCCGACTCGAAGGCATCGCCCATCGCCGAAGGATTTGGAGCCCGTGCGGCCGGCGGCAAGGGCGGGCGGGTGATCGAAGTGGCCAACTTGAACGACCGCGGCCCAGGCTCGCTCCGCGAGGCGCTCTCAGCCCGCGGGCCGCGCATTATCCGCTTCGCGGTGGAAGGCACCATTGCGTTGGATTCGCCGCTGGTGGTCACAGAGAGCCAGGTAACCCTGGACGGCGAAACGGCACCCGGCCAGGGAATCACGGTGCGGCATCACGGGATTCACTTCCGTGGCAACTGCAAGGACATCATCGTCCGGCATCTGCGCATCCGGGTGACGACGGGCGGCAGTTCGGGCGACTGCCTGCTGTTCTGGGGCCTGGACGGCGGCACGGTCGAGCGCGTGCTGGTGGAGCATTGCTCGCTCATGGGCGCCACGGACGAGAACGTCAACACCTGGGGCCAGGTCCACGATGTCACCTTTCAATGGACCATCATCGCCGAAGGCCAACCGCCGCACAGCATGGGATGGCTCTCAGGCGCCGGCTCGGACTGCATCACCATTCACCACTGCCTGTTTGCCAGCAACGCGGATCGAAGTCCCAGGATCGCGGGCGGGATTTACGACGTCGTCAACAACGTGATCTACAATTGGGTCCATCACAATGCGTCCAAGATCGGTGGCGGGGCGCGCGTGAACTTGGTCAACAACACCTTCATCGCCGGCCCGCAATCCACCGCCACCGAAGCCTGCATCCTGCCGGAAGATCCCGACCAAGGCACCCAACTCCACCTCGCGGGCAATGTCACCCCGCTCACCCCAACCGGCGCCGAGAATCAGTGGCTCAATGTCACCTACTGGCAACCGAAGGACGGCAAGTGGATCGAGCGCCGCCCGGCGCCGGAGACATTTCTAGCAGCCAAACCGTTCGCCGTTGCCCCCGTGGTCACTCAGTCCGCGAAGGAGGCTTGCGAGCTGGTTCTCGCCCGCGCCGGAGCCAGAGTGCGCGATGCCGACGATCTGCGCGTCCTGCAGGAAGTCCGGAACCGGGCCGGGAAGACTCTCGCAGTCCGCCACGCTCCACCCCAATCGGCCGTCCGTCCGGCCTACACGACTTACACCAACTTCAACCAGGTTCTGGAGGGGCGTGGCGCTCGCTATCCGGTCTTAACCAGGATTTCGGATCCCGGAACACCCGAGCGCCCCGTCTGCTTCTTTAGCAGGGGACGGAACCCCTCAGGCACGCGGTTTATCGCCTTCGTCAAGGCCGAAGGACTCAATGAAGCCTATTCCATAGGATCCGATGGCGCCGATGTCCGATATCTGTATCGCTGGCCCAGCCACCATGCCTGGCTGGATGACAACCGGATTTTCGACTTCGGGCATCACCGGCTGCCCGACGGCAGTCCGGCCCGGCGCGGCTATTATCTGTTCAAGGACGATGGCACCGGCAAAGCCAAGGGACTGCTATGGCCGGTGGATGTGAACGATGGGTATGGCGGAGACGGCCACGGAAGCTTCGTTCCCGGCACCGGCGGAGACTGGATCGTCTCGGACACTTACGCCATGCACGGCTTTCAACATCTGTTCCTGTTTCACCGGCCCTCGAAACGGTTCGTGCCGCTGGCCAAGTTGAAATGCGACCGGCGCATGGACATTGGCGATGGGGAACATCGGGTGGACTTGCATCCGCGCCTGAGCCGCGATGGCCGCACGGTCTCCATTGATGCCACGCACGAGGGGCTGGGGCGGCAGATGTGCCTCATGGACATCGGCCCCATCCTCGACCATCCACCCAAGCCTCAACTGTCAGGCGAATGAGTCCTCGATTCCAACATCTCGTTCATTGGACCGCCTTGGCCGCGCTGGGGCTGTTGCACAACGCAGCCGCTGGACCCTGGCCCGTGAGCCAACAACCCGAACTGAAACAGGCGTTCGAACGCGCGCCGGCCCTGCAAACCGAATCCCTTGGCGAACCGGCGCGCGGCGTGAACGTCTGGGAACGCTGGCTGGTGCCCAATCCCGACGGCCAGTCCTGGGACGTGCTCCAGATTTACTTCAAGGAATACTATGGCCCGACGTGGCTTTGCGCCGTGGACCTTGGCACGGGCGAGGTGAAGAAACAGCGGTTGCCGGACGATCACCAGTTCTACCTCTCCGGCAGAGCGCTCGGCTTCGATGGCAAGTATTACATCGCCACGCCTTACGCGAAGACCTGGAGCATGGCCTTGTTTGTTTATGACCCGGCGACGAACACCATCGAGGAGCGGGGAGAGATTGTTCCCGGTCTTGGCGGCGAGGTTCGGCCGCTGGTGACTGGGCCGGATAGACGCATCTACGGCACCGGCGACGACTACGTGGGCACGTTCATCTTCGATCCCAAGACCGACCAGACCATCTATTCCGGGCCGCGCACCGGCTTGGCGCCCTACACCGGTATCGTTTGCGACGGGAAGCTTTATCAAAGTGGCTATCCCGGCGGGCCACTGTTCGTCTTCGATCCGGCGCAGCCGTGGACGCTCGGCAAGGGCGGGCCGCCCGGCGATGCGCCTCCAGACCGGGGCGACCGCCGCAGCAATCCCCGTCTTATCGGTGAGTTTTATCGATCCACTCGGGTTGGGCTGATGCACAGTTCTGCGCTCGGCGCCGATGGGCGCGTCTACTTCGGCGGTTTCGGCTTGCGGCATTACACCGGTGGCGGTTTCGGCTGGTACGATCCCAAGACGCGGAAGCTGGACGGCTTCTGGAAGCCGTTGAGCGATTACGCCGTGCATTGGGTCACCCCGGCGCTCGACGGAAACGTGATTGTCATTTCGACGCGCCGGGCGGCGGATGAACTGAACAACAACCAGGCACCGCCCGAAGCCAGGCTGTTGGTCTTCGACGTGAACGCGCAGATGATCGCGCGCGAGATGGTGCCGGTGGCGAAGGCCCGGACCACCGGCTTGATTGCTGAAGTCGCCCCCGGCCGGCTGCTCGGGCTGACCTCGGTTCCAGCCCAGTCCGACCGCAGCATCCTCTACGGTGTGGACGTCAACACGGGCGAGACGCTGTTCACCAAGGAACTACCGTCTCCCGTTTCGAAGGACACCTCATGGCCGCATTGGGTGGACCCGTCCTACGAATATCACGCCTTCGTCCGCGGCCCCGATGGGTCCGTGTGGACCTGGCTGAAGGATGTGCTGGTGCGCATTGATCTCCAAGATGCCAGCGTCCATGTCGTGGGTAAAGTCAATCCCGTCGGCTGGCCGACCTTCGTGGGCCGCGACCTGTACCTATCCGGCAGCGAACAGTTGCGCCGCTTTCGTGGGATTGCGCCAGCACCGTAACATTTTGTCTGACGGCTTTCGTCTCGGCGGAGGTGCTTGCGAAGCCAAACCGGGCATTTCGTTCGCACTGGTCAAGGCCGCCAGTACGCGGCACGCTTGCGCCGCATCAACAACCCGTCGTGACCGCAAATACACCTTGGAGCAAGGCGCGAGCGAGGAAGGATCCCGCGAGTACACGGAGAAGGGCGGTGAGCTTTACGCCGAGGGTAGCACGGGCGATTCGCTCGTTGACGCGATGGACCGGAAGATGACTGCGTTCCTTTGCGTGCGTCTCGCCTCGCTGGCGGCAGGGCCGGCGTCGGCCTGCTCATCATCGGTCCGGATGCGGGAGGACCGTCCGGCTTGGGCCTTGACACGAATGCGCTCACCGCCTACCTGGAAAAGGGCGGCAGGGCGTTCTTCTTGCCCTGTACCCAGACCCACACTTGGCTTGGCGCCACCCTAAAGCCGGCTCCCGCCGGTTTCGCCGGATCGCTGTCCGCACCCGAGTGGCCGGAAGCAAGCGGCCTCAGCGCGTCCGACCTTCGCTGGCGCAGTCATCTGGACGCCCCCCTTGGGTTCTGGGTGGCGGCTTGGAGGTTGGGGCGGACGGCTTGATTGGCCGCAAAGTCATCGGAACAGGCGTGGCGGTGTTCTGTCAGGTGGACCCGGACTGCTTCCGGGCAGACGAGCAGACCTATTTCCGCTACACGCGCTGGCGGGCTACCCGTGCCGTGGCGCAACTGCTGGCCAACCTGGGGGCCAGCTTCATCGTGGACCGCAGTATGTTCCATCCTCGTGGGTTTGCTGGCCGGTTGGGCTGGTCCGTGGGCCCAACCGGTGATCAGTCGGGTCCGCAAGCCACGGGCCCCCGGCCTGGCTCAACCGCATCTCTGAATCCCACGCTGGCGATTCCTCAGCCCCTCGGCCACTATCACCCCGATCACCGCACCGATATTCCGATGGGCGATAACCCCTACCGCTACTATCGCTGGTAGCGATGCTTAACCTCACCAACGCCATGATGCTCGACGAGTTGATAATTATCTTCCAGTGTTATTGATGTTGACAGCCAGTCGCCTCTTTGCGTAGCCTGCGCCTCACCTAACCAGTGAACCCATGAGACTGACCCGCATCAAAGTCAAAGGGCGATCCGCCGTGTACCACTGCGTGTCCCGCATCGTCGGCGCCCAACGCCTCCTCGATGACCTCGGCAAAGAAACCTTGGTCAGGCTCCTCCGGCGCCTGGCCACCTTCTGCGGCCTCGAAGTCATCACCTACTGCATCATGTCCAATCACTTCCATGTCCTGGTCCGCGTCCCGGCCGAGCAGAACCCGACCGACGAGGAACTGGTCGA
>Ga0194126_10000652_pt1 | contig 58204 bp, 57 predicted proteins | sample TA2KigC150mmetaG_FD_148641 | JGI IMG/M metagenome (GOLD analysis project Ga0194126, IMG submission 148641) | Freshwater microbial communities from Lake Tanganyika, Tanzania - TA2015035 Kigoma Deep Cast 150m | ecosystem: Environmental > Aquatic > Freshwater > Lake | place: Tanzania: Lake...
ATTGTTTTCCGGTCAAAGCCCAGAGATCGTTTGATCTGCCTTATATTCCGCCCCTGGTGCCACTGATAAAGTACTTCCACTAATTCCTCCACTGTAATTTCCTTTCTTGCCATAAGACCTCCGATTCGTAAAGTCAGACATCTTACAGCAGTTTGTCTCAGAAAAGTGGGGAATTATTCTGGACCCAGGTGGGGAATTAATTTGGTCCTAAATGGGGAATTCTTTTGACCCTAAGTGGGGAATTTCGCTGGCCCTCGACACCATTTAGAAGATTAAAGCATTAGCAGGATATTTTGTCAAGAAAATTCTTTTATAATAGAGTGTTACATTAAATACTTAACCTTATTCTTAAAATGAGGTGATTCTAAAAAGGCAGGGTTAAGGGATTCGAGGGGTCAAGGGGTCAGGACAGATAAAAACTAAAATTTTGTTATCTGTGGCAATTTTCGCTATTGTTTTACCGAATATAGTAACCATAAAGAGTATAAACAAAGTGTCCGACAATAGTGTAGACTTCCATCCCCCATTCTTCAGGCAATGGCCAGTATGGGTCCCCGTCTTTTAGTGCTCTTATTGCAGCATCGTCAAGATTTTTATGACCTGATGTCCTAACAAGCTCAACAGCACCAAGCTTGCCATTTTTCTTTATGGTGAATTTTATGACCAGGTCTCCGTAGATTCCACCAGCAGCTGCGTCCGGTGGGTACATCCAGATGTTTTCGATGCGTTCTTTCAGCCTTTTGTTATATATCAAGAACTTATACTCTGATGTATCGAGAGTAAATGTTTTATCTTTCTTTTCTTCTTTTTCGATATCTCTTTTAGCAAGTTCATTAATAATGCTTTTATCAAATAACTTTTCTCTGAGAGACGGGCCTGCAGTATCCGGATGTGGTATGCTTCCTCTGCCGGTCACGCTGTCCTTTCCCCCGCCAGGAAAGCCTCCCTGAGCGCCGCTGCTCAGCGGCGGCGAAGGCAGATTATTTTTGTTATCACCCTGTAACACCCCCGGTTTACTATGAGAAGCCTCCTTATCGGTCCGGGGCATCATTTTGTCTCTCATTGCAGGTGAAGGTCTTTGCACTTTTGGAACTGCACGGGATGCCGGCGGTTTGATTACAGGACTTTGCGAGAGGAGATCTTTTGGAGAAGCAAGACTTGTGAAAAATTCACGTCCTTTTTTCATATCTTTTTCAGCAGGCAAGGCGAACAATATCACAGAAAGAATGATGGCATGCACTGCAAAGGAATAGACAAAAAATCTCTTTAGATTCAATCTAAAAACTTCCTGAAGAGTTTTATGTAGCTCTTGAGGCTTTCTTTTCTGCTGTCTTTCCTGAGCCAGAGCCTTAAGGAAACCCCCTGTATCTCAGGCCTTCTGTGCAAGGCAACAAGCCTCTCGGCAGATTCGTCGTTTTTTAAAAAATAATTTCTCAATGCATCCATAAGCATCAATCTTTTCTCCCTTTGGTGAGATGATCCTTAACGCTTAAACTCATTGTGTATGGACAGTATCCATTTAAATAAAGCAGGGAATCGAAGAATCGGTAAAAGGGAAAATCTTCCCTAAACCAATTCTCCCATTCCCCCAAATATCAACTTACATTCAAAATCCCGGCGGGAGCGGACAGTGTATCTTTGCACGTTTTACAGAAGAATCACCGTTTACGAAATGCGCAGATATCTTAAAGAAGAATTCACTAACAGAACCTGATAGAGTGCCATCTCTTTTTTCGCCCCAGGGCATGGTCTTTTCATTATTATTGATGGCAATGATCAAATATATATACCCTGGCGTCATCCCTTTTATATCTTCCTCACTCGGCAAAGGCAAACCCTTTGTAGGGCCGAACTGTGTATGAGAATGGAAATCGCCTATTTTCTGTAATTTATTGAACCTCGCGAGAATTGATTCTATCTTCTTGTGATTCTTACGTTTATATTCAACCCCTTTATGCCTTCTGTCTGCTGTCTGGACGCTGAAAGCATGTTCAACAATAAACCGATCCTCAAGTTTATACCCGAGGAGAAAGCCAAAGCATTCCTTCTTATATACCTCTGCCGAGCTGAGAAGAAGATCAATAAAGGCATTCTCCGAGAGGTATACACGCATAGCTTGTTATTCCTAATACATCGGAAGCCTTACCGTAAGTACCGGGCATGGCGCGAATCTTACAACCTGTGATGCAGTGCTTCCGAAAAGTAATCTGTCTATGCCCTTTCGACCGTGGGTAGCAATGATTACAAGGTCTATCTTGTTCTTATTAGCAAACTTTACTATTTCTTCATGAGGCACGCCTGTTGTAACGATGCGCTCGATGCCTTTAATTCCACTCAGTTCCTCCAGGCCAAACCTCTCGAGTTCCTTTTTAGCGCCCGTTTCAATATCCTTGTACATTTCATCCATTGATACATGCGGGACATACCAACCTGATGCCTTTGCTATGTCGTAAATAACATGCAGAATGTAAAGCTTTGATCCGTAACGTTTTGTCATGTCAATAGCATACTTCAGCGCTTCTGATGACCCCTCTGAAAAATCTGTCGGAAAAAGAATACTTTTGATTTCCATTATCCAACCTCCCTTAGGTATTTTGCTGCATTTTCCGGTGATGTGGGAAGGATATAAAATCCTGAACCCCATTCAAACCCACTTGTCCTTATAAGACGCGGCATTATCTCGAGATGCCAGTGAAAATCCTCACCGAGCGTATGCCAGTGATCTCTCCTTGGTATCATATTAGGGGCAGTATGAATGTAATAATTAAAAGGTGGATCACGAAAAATAATCCGTAGCTTTTTCAGTACAGACATCAGGATCAGCCCCATATCTTCAATCTCTTCATATGTAATTTCATTAAAGGCACAACAATGCCTTTTTGGAATAATCCATGATTCAAAAGGAAATTGCGCTGCATAAGGGCAAAAGGCAACAAAGTTTTTTGTTTCAAGGATCACCCTTTCCCCTGCCCTTAATTCTTCACTAATTATATCACAGAATATACACCTTTCTTTATAGGTAAAATACTGTTTTGCATTATCGAGTTCGTCTTTTACTGTTTTCGGGATCATCGGTGTCGCCATGAGAAATGACAGGGGATGAGAAAAAATCTCTCCGGCGTCTACCCCGGAATCTTTGTATATCAGAATATATCTGAATCTTGAATCCTTTTCAAGGTCGGCGATACGTTCCCTGTAGAGCGTTATAACCCTTATCATCTGCTCAATTCCAAGGTCTTCAGGCCTGACAGTATGCTCAGGTGATTCAATAAGGATTTCATTCGCGCCAATGCTGTTCATTTTATCGTAGATCCCAACACCTTTCCGGCCCAAATCACCCTCAATCTGAAATACAGGATTAAGACTTGGCAGTGCCCGCACCCACCATTTGGATGAACGCGGCATTCTGACAGATGTTATCTCAGGAGGGGTCTCATATTCCCGGCCCGGGCAGAGGATGCAATTCCTCTCCTCCTGAGTCTTATATGAGAGCAGGTTATACTCAGAAGGGGCCTTTGATTCTGACATAACCGCAACCCATCTGCCGAGCAGGATGTCTTTTCTGAGTTCATGCATTTGAATTTCTCTTGTATAATATTCTTAGCCCTTCAAGTGTAAGATCAGGTGAAAAATCATGCTTTCTTTTCAGAAATTTTGAGATCAAACCCCCATATCCGCCGGTTATAACAACTTTCAGTTTAATATCAGCTTCTTTTTCGATCTCGTTGAGAATCCGTTCTATAGCGCCTGCTGTACCATAAAATAATCCCGACCGAATGCATCTGACGGTATTGTTGCCCAGGGCCGATATTGGCGGTTTCAAGTGAACCTCAGAAAGTTTTGATGTTCCCTGAGCAAGTGATTCATTCATCAAACAAATTCCCGGCATTATAGCGCCACCGATATAAGTCGCTTTTTTATCAATAATGCTTATAGTTGTAGCTGTACCGAAATCCACAGCTGCAACAGGGCATTTATAATATTCATATGCTGCTGCTGCATTTGCAATTCTGTCTGACCCCAGTTTCTCAGGATTTGGAATATTGAATGTCAGCCCTGTCCTGATCTTGCAACTCACAATGAAAGGTTCTTTACCTGTAAATCCTTTCAGGGCTTTCTGCAAGACCTTTGTATGTCCCGGTACGACAGAGGATATTATAATTCCTTCAGAGTTTTTTTCCATATAATTTTCTTTTATGAATCCATTAACCAGCGCTGAATATTTTGCAGGGGACAGAAGGGGATGGGTATCCATTTTTTGCACAAGAAGGCCTGATTTAGTAAAAAAACCTATATTTATTGTGGAGTTTCCGATGTCTATGGCTATAAGCATCTATCTCAATACTGTTAAGTCCCCTGAATGTATCCTTTTCATCTCACCTGAAGGCAGCATCAGGATAAGCATTCCCTCATCGTCTATAGCCTCAGCAAAACCTTTATAAGTTTCCTGACCGATAACCACTATCACTTCTTTACCGATTGTTGATGTGAGGCGTTGCCATTCAGCAAGGAGAACTTCCCTCTTCATAGCTTTTAGGATCATATACCAATTGTTTATTTCATTCAGAATCTCAGCAACGATTTCTTCCCTTGAAAACAATTTACCGGTCTCTTTTTTTACTGATGTTGCTATTTTTCTCACATCCTCCGGGAATGTATCGATATCTGTATTTACATTTATGCCGATTCCAATGACTGAAAAAAGAATTCCCTTCTGATCTGTTTTCAGTTCTGTTAGAATGCCGCCGATCTTCCTTTCATGGAATATCAAATCGTTCGGCCACTTTATTGAGATGTTCAGCCCTGTAGTCTTTCTCAGGGCATTTGCAGACGCCACTGCAGCCATTATCGTTATAAGCGTTGCATCCCTGGTCTCGATTTGAGGCTGCAGGATAATGCTCATATAAATATTTTCACCCGGGGGAGATACCCATACCCTGCCAAGCCTGCCCCTGCCTTTTTCCTGGGTATCAGCAAGAATAACAGTGCCTTCCGCAACCTGTTCAGCTAAATTCGAAGCAACAGTATTTGTAGATGCCACTTTTTCGTAAAAGAAGATTTCTCTTCCTATGCTGCCTTTGATTTTTGATTTTATATCATCAGTTTTCACTGCTTTCCTTCTGCCAGTATAACCACCTCTATCTTTCCCTTTAACCCTTCTGCAAACTTCTTTGCATCATCCTTTGACCCGACAATAGAACCATAGTGCATAGGCATTGCAATCTTCGGCTTAATATCGAGCGCAGCCTTAACAGCTTCTTCTGCTGTCATAACATAGGTGCCTGATACAGGGAGAAGCGCTATATCTGCCTTGAAATTCTTCATTTCTGGTATATGATCAGTATCCCCTGCAATATAAATCCTCTGACCTCGAACAGTGAAGATATATCCAACCCAATTATTACCCTTTGGGTGGAACTGCTTGTTTGTATTGTAGGAAGGCACAGCCTCGATCTCAATGCCTTCGACAGTAATCTTGTCCCCGGGTTTTACAGTCTTTAACTTTCCAGTTAATTTTTTTGCACAATCCTGAGTTGCAACAATAACTGTATCAGTCCCCTGGAGGATCTTTATGTCTTCAGGCGAGCAATGGTCAAAATGCTCGTGAGTGATCAGGATAATATCCGCTGTGTCTTTATTTTTGATCTTGAACGGGTCAGTATAAATGACCTTTTCCCCCACTATCTTAAAAGTATCATGCCCAAGCCAGTGTATATCCTTTACCATTATCTTGGCCTCCTTTCCTTCTGCAAATGCAGAAACCGGTAAAAATAACAGCATAATTGATAAAAAATAATACGTACCAAGATTTTCTACCTCCTGTCTTTTAAAGGAAGTATATCACATTATTGCCGACATATTACGTCAATCTATTCCTTTATGAATTGAATCTTGAATGGATAGGTATAGGGTTAACTGTTACTTTATATCAGACTTCTAATATATAATTATAGATATTAGCCATGAAAAAGGTCATTATCGCGGAAGATATTCAGGCTATCCTTGAAAAAGAAGACAGTTTTCTGAACAGGTCTGATGTGAGGATATACACCGCAACCACCAATGAGCAGGCGCTTAGCCTGCACAGGACTGAAAGAGCGAATCTCATTATAGCGCAGCTGGACACACCGGTAATGAGCGGCGAAATTCTCACTTCCCTTATACGTGAAGATCATGAATTGCGCAAGGCCTCACTTATTATTATATGCTCCAACACTGAGCCTGATCTTAAACGATGTTTACAGTGCAGGGCGAATGCTTTTGTCACAAGTCCAATAAACAAAGCGATCCTTTTGCAGGAGGCACATCAGCTCCTCCATATTGGTCATAGAAAGTCATGCAGGGTTCCCGTGAGCATCAAGATTGAAGGAAGGTCCTCAGAAATGCCTTTTACAGGATATGCAGAAAATATAAGTGTATCAGGCATGCTGTTACATTCGGACACCCTTCTGGATGAAGGAGATGCTGTAACATGTGCTTTCTACCTTCCCGATTCCACACATATAACCACGAATGCTGAGGTTATCAGAATTCTTGAAAGAGAAACTGAACATGATGCAAACGGTTATGGTATTAAATTCATCGATCTCAGCACTGACTTTAGTTCAGCCTTAGAGGGATTTGTTAAAAAAGAACAACGGTACAAATAGTCGATCCGGTCAGCTGAATTGAGGATTGTTTGAGCTAAACCCAAAAGTGGATTATTGGTATAATAATGGACTCACACCTACAAGAATACTATGGGCAAGGTTATAACAATAGTTAATCAAAAAGGCGGGGTAGGGAAGACAACTACTGCTGTTAATCTTGCCGCTTCTCTTGCACTTGCTGAAAAAGATATCCTGGTAATCGATAATGATCCACAGGGGAATTCTACGTCCGGACTCGGCATATCAAGGGACAGCCTGGGGAAAAGTCTCTATGACGTTTATGCAGGAAGATGTGATATCAAAGATGCCCTTAAAATGACGGCTATGGAACACCTCGAGATATTACCTTCAACCATAGATCTCCTGGGTGTTGAGGTTGAACTGGTGGCGAAAGAAGGCCGGGAACATATACTGTCGACCGCTGTAAATTCAATCAGGGACAGATTCAGATATATCCTTATCGACTGCCCCCCTTCTCTGGGATTGCTTACACTCAATGCCCTTGTTGCTGCCGACTCTGTGATAGTCCCTGTGCAGTGTGAATACTACGCCCTTGAAGGTCTCGGACTGTTAACAAGGACATTGCGCCGCATAAGGGGTTCCTTTAATCCCGGCCTTGATATTGAAGGTATAATTCTCACTATGTTTGACCCAAGAAATAATCTGGCTCAGGAGGTTGCAAATGAAGTCAGAAAACATTTCGGGGATAAGGTGTACGATACTGTAATTCCGAGAAATGTTACACTTGGAGAAGCGCCGAGTTATGGAAAGCCTGCTATATTGTATGATATCCGCTCAAAAGGAGCGCAGAGTTATTTATCCCTTGCAAAGGAGATATTGAATGAAAACGGCATTGGGCAAAGGACTTGAGGCCTTAATACCCGAAAAGGGAGATGAAATTATCTACCTCGATACTGAGCGCATCTTTCCGGGAGAGCAGCAGCCGAGAAAGATATTCAGGGATGATTCTCTCAAGGAACTTGCAGCATCGATAAAGGAAAAAGGAGTGCTGCAGCCTGTAATCGTATCCCGTGTCGGAGACGGATCATTCAGGCTTGTTACCGGTGAACGGAGGTGGAGGGCTTCTGCACTCGCAGGTTTGAAAAAAATACCAGCGCTTGTAAAGAATGTTGCTTCCAGGGATTCGCTCGAAATTGCCCTTATAGAAAATATCCAGCGGGAGGATCTTAATCCCATAGAGGCTGCCGAGGCTTTCAACAGGCTGATTACAGAGTTTAACCTCACACAGGAAGATCTTTCCGATAGGGTCGGCAAGGAAAGGGCAACTATTGCGAATTACCTCAGGCTGTTAAAACTGCCTGAAGAGGTCAAATCCTTTCTCTATAACGGCTCTTTAAGCATCGGTCATGCAAAGGCTATACTTGCAATAGAAGGAAAAGGCAACCAGATAGAAGCGGCAAGAAAGATCATCAAAAAAGGTCTCAGCGTCAGGGAGGCTGAATTATTATCAAAAAAGGCATCCTTATCTCCGAAGGCAAAGACAGACAGAGATCCTCAGATTTCTTCTCTGGAAGAAAAGTTGATCAGGGGTCTTGGCACAAAGGTAAGGATTATAAATAAAGGCAAAAAAGGCAAGATAGAAATAGAATATTATTCACTTGAAGAACTTGACAGGCTTTTGGATATTCTGCTCGGATAGAAAGTTCAGACATTGTTCGGAAATTTTTTTAATTTGATAGATTATTGAGATTATCTTCAAGGTTATTTTTACTGAAAATATCTGTTAAACAATCAGTTGAAGGTACACTAAGGTATCAATAAATAAATTTTCTCACAACATCTGAACTTTCTTGATCATATTTGAATCAAAGGAGGATTAAATGCAGGAATCAACAGATATATACGATGTCATAATAATCGGTGGAGGGCCGGCCGGACTTACTGCAGGCCAGTATGCATCAAGGGCAAAATTAAAAACTGTCATACTTGATAAATCAGCTACTGCCGGAGCACTTGCTTATTCAAGCAAGATAGAGAACTACCCAGGGCTTACACATCCTGTTCCGGGCAAAGAACTGCTCGATATTATGAGAAACCAGGCGACAGAGTTTGGCGCTGAATATGTAAAAACTCAGGTTGTAGGCGTGAACCTGTCGGATGAAATAAAAGAAGCGATCACCATGGACAGGGCATACAGCGGAAAGACCATGATCATAGCAACAGGTTCTATGGGCAGGAAGCCGGGCATTAAGGGTGAAGGAGAGTATCTCGGCAGGGGGGTCAGCTATTGCGCTATATGTGACGCAGCTTTTTACAGAGGCCTGCCTGTTTGTGTAATCGGAAATTCAGAAGAGGCTGTAAAAGAGGCAGGCGTTCTGACGAGATTCGCAAGCACAGTTTATCTCATATCCCCTACCGCAAAGCTGCATGTAGAAGATCATCCTGCACTACAGGAGCCGAACCTTAAAGCGCTGTCAGGCTATATAGTCACTTCTATTGAAGGGAGTGATCTGGTTGAAAAGATAAAGATGCTCGATCCGGATAAAAAGGAGATGGAATTGGCATTAGCAGGGGTTTTTGTATATCTCCACGGGAACAAACCTGTAGTAGATTTTCTTTATGGCGCTATCCAAACAGGAGAAGATGGCGGCATCCCTGTAAATAATCTAATGGAAACATCCGTGCCAGGGGTTTTTGCTGCAGGTGATGTGACATGCACTGAGGTTCGGCAGGTTGTTGTAGCAGCATCAAACGGCTGCCTGGCAGCTCTCTCGGCTGAGAAATATATTTATAAAAGGAAAAGGCTGAAATCAGACTGGGCTAAATAAAATTTCCTGTTTCCTATTGATCGGATGTCTTCTGCGGGTTCAAGTTTGTAACTTGAACCTGAATATTTTGCACTTCATAAAACCACTGATTCAACAACAATATCGCTATCAGGATTGGCAGATGACCATACCCAGTCTTTTGTTTTTTTCACATATTGCCTGCGAACAGGGTTTTCAAGGTCAGTTCCTTTGAAATTCTTACTGATGGCATTGTGGTTACATTGTATCAAAATAAGAGATTCAAGTTACAAACTTGAACCCGCAGAAAAGGATCAAGTCGGGGAATGACTGAAAAACTCTTCCGAAGCATTCTTCACGACTTTATCAATATAAACGTTAAACATATATATTTGCTTGACGTATATATAAGTATATAGTATATTGAGATAGTGATTAAATCATTTAAGGATGAAGAAGCAGAAAAAATATATAACCAACAGAAGTCAAAAAAGTTGCCGGTACAAATACAGTCAAGAGCATTAAAAAAACTGATTATCCTTGATAACGCAGTAACCGAGAACGATTTAAGGATACCACCATCCAATCACTTCGAGCATTTGAAAGGCAATAGGAAAGAAGAATGCTCTATAAGGATTAACGATCAATGGCGCATTTGTTTCAGGTTTGCAGAAGGGAATGCGTATGACGTTATGATAGAAGACTATCATACGTAGGAGGGAATTATGATGAGAAAAAGCGACAGGATACCGACGCCGACTGTTGGAGAAATACTGAGGGAAGAGTTTCTTGATCCATTGGGAATCACAGCATATCGTCTTGCCAAAGACATCAAAGTTTCAACAACAACAGTTCTTGAAATCTTAAACAGTAAAAGGAAAATAACAGTAGAAACTGCTTTGCGGCTGGCAAAATATTTCGGGAATTCCGAGCGGTTCTGGCTTAATCTGCAGAATGATATCGATATAAGAAAACAGAGAGAAAATCTGGCAAAAAAGCTTGAAGATATCCAGCCTCTGAAGATTTCAGCATAGGAAAATACAGGGGGCGGCTACACGGTAAGGTCTTGTTTATTGCCCATAAGAACAATATCAACTATCGAAAATAGATTTTCTATTATCAAAATTCTCAAATAGACAAAGTTATTTCTTCTTGCCTGTAAGGGTGAGAAGCTCTGCAGCGTTCTTTGGCGCGTAGCCGGAGGCGTCGTTATTGAAATAGAAAAATACGTCTTTTTTATTTTTCAGACTGGCTTTAATAAACTTTGCATCTTCCTTCAGTGATTCGGTGCTGTAAGACGTTGCGTAGTTCCCTTCTTTTCCATGTCTTCTTATATAAATAAAATCAGCTGTCAGAGGCAGATTGTTAAGGTAATCAGGATGATCTGCCATGCACAATGCGGCATTTTCTTTTTCGAGGAAGGCAAACATCTTTTTATTTATCCAGGTATTATTCCTGAATTCAAAGGCGTTTTTTGTGTTGTACGGTTTCAATGCCTCAAGAAATTCCCTGAAACGTTCCATATCAAAATTAAAATTAGGCGGGAACTGCCAGAGAATGACACCCAATTTTTCCTTTAATACCGATGCCCTTGAAAAGAAGGCTTCAAGCGGCTCTGTGCAGTCCTTAAGCTTTTTGACGTGTGTGACAAATCTGCTCCCTTTCAGGGAAAATACGAAATTATCAGGTGTTAGTAAATACCATTTTGCAAAGGTCTCTCTTTCGGGTAGCCGGTAGAATGTTACATTCAGTTCAACAGACGAAAAGTATCTGCTGTAGTATTCAAGCCAGTGGTTTCTCGAGAGGTCTTCCGGATAAAAAGCTCCCTTCCAATGATCGTAGAGAAAACCGCTGCAGCCTATCCTTAAATCAGACATTACAAAATATTATATCATAATAAGGACTTATAGAGTATATTTATCCCATTTTTATTTTATTTCAACCCAAAAAAGCATTTGGATAAAACCACAGAGTTCACAGAGGCATTTTAAACTTTAAAAAGACTTTTAATTTCAAGCAATTCTCTGTGTCCTCATGTTATTTTTTTAAAGCAATTAAGACTTAATCCTGCATAAAACAGTGCACAGAGTAAATTATAAAAACTGATAGTTTCTCTTTTATTATCAACATGATTCTCCGAGTTCTCTGTGGTTAATTGCATTATTCGGTTGTATGCCATGGAGAGGTCGGTAACGGTAGAATTTTAAGCTTACCTGATTACCTTAAGGACTCCTTCAAGCTGTGCGATCTTCTGGATCAGGCCTGACAGCTGGCTTCTGTCTTTTACCTCAAGAATGAATGTGATGTGGGACTTTTTATCTTCTGTTGAATTTACTGTTGCATTGCTTATATTTATATTCACTGATGATATTTGAGCGCTGAGGCTTGCAAGTATCCCCGGTTTATCAACTGCTTCTATCAATAACCGCACCGGCGATGTCGCATCCCCCTCTGATTTCCATTCAACATCCACAAGCCTTGCATTATCAAGGGCGAGTCTGTCGAGGTTCGGACATGTCTTTCGATGTATGGTAACACCCCTTCCTTTTGTCACAAAACCTATCAATGTATCGCCGGGAATGGGGAAGCAGCATTTTGCGGTGTGATAGAGAACGTTATCTACTCCTTTTATAGTTATACCCTTATGGTCTTTTTGAGGTTTAATGACCTTGGGAACAGGGGCCTCTTCAACCGGTTTTTCAGGCAACAACTTATTAGCAATCTGATGGGCTGATACTTTCCCGCGACCAATAGAGGCATAAAGGTCTTCAAGGGACGGGATATTGAAGAATTTCAAAACCTGCTGCATTTCTTCTGATTTCAGGACAGATTGGCTCAGGTCATGCCTTCTCAATTCTCCTTCAAGGAGTTTCAGTCCGAGTTCTATGCTCTGTTTGTATTCTTCTGCCTTTATCCACTGCTTGATCCTGCTTTTTGCACGCTGAGTAACCACAAACTTGAGCCAATCCCTTCTCGGCCCCTGTGTCGGTGAGGTTATTATCTCGACTGTGTCCCCGTTTCTCAGAACAAATTTAAGCGGCACTATCCTGCCGTTTATCTTAGCGCCTACACACCTGTTACCTACCTGAGAATGGATGCTGTATGCAAAATCAACCGGAGTTGACCCGACAGGCATCTCTTTTATCTCTCCTGTTGGGGTAAAGGCATAAATGACTTCAGGAACAACCTCTCCCTTAACAGCTTCAACAAAGTCCTTTGCATCACTCAGTTCTCTCTGAGCCTGTATCAGTTCTCTCAGCCACGAGATGTATCTGTCGCTCTTCTCATCGACTCTGCCTTTTTCCTTGTATCTCCAGTGGGATGCTATCCCATGCTCTGCAATCATACTCATTTCGGTTGTCCTGATCTGGAACTCAACCCTTTCGCCTTTAGGGCCGATAATCGTTGTGTGCAGGGATTGATACATATTTGATTTTGGAACGCCAATATAATCTTTAAACCTTCCGGGCACAGGCGCCCAGAGGGAATGTATAAGGCCGAGAATTGCATAACAGTTAGCCTTTGTGTCTGTAATTATTCTGAGACCAAGGACATCATGGACCTGCTCAAAGGGAATCTCCTGTTTCTGCATCTTCTGATAAATACCATAGTAATGTTTTATCCTCCATGATACTTTACCGGGGATACCTTCTTCTTTGAGTTTGCTGTTTACGATAGCTGTGACCTCTTTCAGATATGCCTCCTGCTCCTCTTTTCTCTTTGCAACCTTTCTGACGAGTTCGTTATAGAGATCCGGCATGATGACCTTGAAGCTCATGTCTTCGAGTTCAGTCCGTAACCATCCGATACCGAGCCTGTTTGCTATTGGCGCATAAATCTCGAGGGTTTCCGATGCAATACTCTGCTGTTTATTTTCAGGAAGGTTTTGCAGGGTATGCATATTATGAAGCCTGTCTGCAAATTTAATGAGTATAACCCTGAGGTCCTCTGCCATTGCAAGGAGCATTTTCCTGAAGTTCTCTGCCTGTACCTCTTCCTTTGTCATGAATTCCATTTTTGAGAGCTTTGTCAGTCCTTCGACAAGGAAGGCGATCTCTTTGCCAAAATGGTCTTTTATATCCTTTACAGTTGTTTCCGTATCTTCAATTGTGTCGTGGAGGAGCCCTGCGGCAATAGTTGCAACATCCATCTTCATATCAGCCAGGATAGATGCAACCGACAAAGGATGTTCAATATAAGGCGCGCCTCCTATTCGTTTCTGAGCTCCATGGGCTTCATTTGAAAAGAGATGGGCTTTCTTCAGGAGTTCAATATCTGCATCCGGATTATAGGAAAGGACTTTCTTTATAAGAAGATCAATGTCTACAATTTCGTTTTCCATAGTCTATTATACAATTTTACTGTCTACTGCCTACTGCCTACTGTATTCACTGACTTGGTCTCAGCGCCTTTACGTTTAACTGGATGGATCTGATCCCTTCCCATTCATTCACTGTTGGGGTGAATACAGCATCAACCCTGTTTGTGACCGCGAGGTTTTCAAAAAAGGAAGCCATGTTAAATCCTATTGCATCAATAGACTGATTGTTTTGTTTAAGCTTCATCTTCAGATGGGTATCTTTGAGTATCCTCGGATAAACGATCTCAAGCCCTTTTGATCCGAGCAGCGGCTCAGGATTACCGAACCCGAAGGGTTCAAGCATTGCAAAATCTTTTGTGAGGTTAAAGTTTATTTCAGAAAAGTCGATATCTGCGTCTATCTCGAGCGCAGGAACGAAGTCCTTCTCAGAAAGGGCTTGATCCGCAATGCTGTTTATACGATCCTCAAAGCAGGAGATGCCCTGGGAATCCAGTTCCAGTCCTGCAGCCTGTTTATGTCCGCCAAAGCCTTTGAGCAATTCCTTGCAATCCGAGAGAGCCCTGTAAAGATCAAAGGAGGGAATGCTTCTTGCAGAACCCCGGGCAATATTACCCTCTATTGATAAAACAAATGCAGGTCGATAGAATTCCTCGGCAATCCTTGAGGCTACAATGCCAACGACACCTTTATGCCACCCTTCTGAGGCCAGCACGATTACAGACCGTATCCCCTGGCTCTTCAGTTTATATAGAGCCTCCTGATAAACCTTTTCCTCTATCTGCTGCCTCTCTGAGTTGAGTTTATTCAGGGATATCGCTATGTCATTTGCCTCATCTTCAAGATCTGTAAGCAGCAGCTTTATGACACTGGTAGCGTCAGAAATTCTTCCTGCTGCATTGATTCTCGGGATTATACTGAAGAGCAGCAGGCCAGTTCTGAGGTCTTTCCCGATAATTCCTGCTGCTCTTTTCAGCGCCTCTATTCCGGGCCTGCCCCCATTTTTTAACAGCTTCAGGCCTTCTCTTACAATGAGCCTGTTTTCTCCTGTCAGCGGCACAACATCAGCCATTGTGCCAAGCGCTGCGAGGTCTAACAAATCGTGAAACGTGAATTGTGAATCATGAACCATGGCTAATGCCTGAGCAACTTTAAAGGCAATGCCTGCGCCTGATAAGTTTGAGAGTTGAGAGTTGAGAGTTGAAAGTTTTGGGTTTATGATTGCGATAGCATCAGGACATACGAATTCCTGATCTATGCTCTTCTCTGAACTTTTAACTTTTAACTTTGAACTATCAACTTTTACCGGTTCATGGTGGTCGGTTATTATTACATCAATGCCGGATTTCCTGCAGAGGGCTGCCGCCTCAAACGAGGTTATGCCGCAATCAACAGTTATTATCAGATTGGCGCCCACTTGTTCTGCATTCTTTACAGATGGCGGGTTGAAACCATAGCCATGCTCCATTCTGTTCGGAATAAAGTAACAGCAGTCTATTCCGAGCATCTTTAAGGCCTTGAGCATTATTGCGGTTGATGAAAGTCCGTCAGCATCATAATCGCCGTGAACAAGTACCCTCTCTCCCCGCTTTGATGCCGCGATTATTCTGTCAACGGCTGTTTTCATGCCTTGTATATCAAATGGGTCAGACAGTTGGGAGATATCAGGGTTAAGGAAGGAACTTATTTCACAGGATGATTTAAGTCCTCTATTGATCAGTATTTGTGCCAGGACAGAGGAAACAGATGCGGATATTGATACATATTGGATATATTCCGGATTAGTCCTGTTAACGAGCCAGCGCTGATGCATAATGTACAGAAGGGTTCAAGGAATCAAGGGGACAAGGGTTCAAGTGTTCAAACAAGGCAAAAGGTTTTTTAATGCTCGAACCCTCGAATCCTGGATCCCTTGAACCCTTATTTTTTGGCAAAGGGTCTTTTCCCGCCCCAAATAAGCACTATCGGGCTTGCAACAAAAATGGAAGAAAATGTTCCGATAACAACACCCATTATAATGGCGAGAGAAAAGTCGTGCAATACTTCACCGCCAAAGAAAAAAAGCGCTATTGATGTGAACAGAACCGTTATCGAGGTGATTATCGTCCTTGATAATACCTCATTAATGCTGGTGTTCATGACTGCCTCGACACTTTCCCTTTGTTTCAGTTTCAGGTTTTCTCTTATTCTGTCAAATATAACCACGGTATCGGTAAGTGAATAACCGGCAATCGTGAGAAGGGCTGTGATGAGGATGAGATTAATCTCCCGCCCCATGATAAAGAATATGCCGAGGACAGCCAGAACATCATGAAATGTCGCAACAGTCGCACCAACACCAAACTTGAACTGAAACCTGAATGCAACATAAATGAGTATGCCGACAACTGCAAATGCAACTGCCCGCGCTGCATCCGCCCGTAGTCTGCCGCCGACCTTTGGCCCGATTTCAGTTATTGAGTCAACAACATATTTATTAACAGTGACTTTCTGGCTGAGTATGCTGGTTATTGTCTCTGAAACCTCGCCGAGTTTATAGTCGGTTTTCTTAACCCTTATCAGTATCTTGTTTTCTGACGGCAGATCCTGGAGGTCAAAGTCCTTTAACCCACCGGCTTCAAGGGCGAGCCGGATGTCATGGAGCGCAACAGGTTTCTCAAACTTGAACTGAATGGCAGTTCCTCCTGCAAAATCAATCCCGAGGTTTGCATGGCCTGTAGCAATCTGTATTACCGCAATAATTCCGATAAGAGAGAGAATACCTGAAACAACAAACGCTATATATCTCTTGCCGAGAAAGTTTATATTTGTTTTTTTAATAAGCTCGATCATTTATAGTTCATTCTCCTATATGCTCAAGTTCTTTAATTCACGTTTTGTGTTGATTATATCAAATATCGACTTTGTACCGATAAGGGCGGTAAACAGATTTATAGCAACACCGAGGCTCAATGTTACAGCAAATCCCTTAATCGGTCCTGTGCCGAACTGGAATAAAACTGTTGCTGTTATCAGCGTTGTAACGTGAGAGTCAAAGATTGTCCAGAAGGCCTTGTTGTACCCTGAATCAACTGCTGCCCGGGGTGTTTTGCCGGCCCTCAGTTCATCACGCATCCTCTCGAACATCAGGACGTTTGAGTCAACAGCCATACCAATTGCAAGGATAATCCCCGCTATGCCGGGCAGAGTTAGCGTTGCATTCAGGGCTGCCATTGCTCCGAGGAGCAATATTATGTTTAACAGCAGGGCAAAATCAGCTATTATGCCTGAAAATCTGTAGTAGAAAATCATGAAGATAACAACAGCTATAGTGCCTAAAATGCCGGCCATCTTGCCGGCCTCTATAGAGTCCCTTCCGAGAGAAGGACCTACTGTCACATTCTGGAGCATTTTCATGGGCGCAGGAAGCGCGCCGGCCTTTAATACGATACTGAGGTCTTTGGCCTCTTCCATTGTAAAGTTTCCGGTTATCTGTGCATTTCCCCCTGCTATCCTCTCCTGTATTACAGGAGCTGAATAAACAGTATTGTCGAGGATTATTGCAAGCCTTTTCTTGACGTTCGCTCCGGTTACCTCCTCAAAAAGTTTTGCGCCTGCTGTATTAAACGATAAGGAGACATATGGTTCACTGAACCTTGTGTCAAGACTTACCTTTGCATCGCTGAGAAGGTCTCCGGTAAGCGCAGCCTGTTTTTTAAGGAGGATCGGCAGTTTTCTCACAGCGCCTGTCTCGATGTTGACCTTTTTTTCGAAGAGTATCTCGGTGTCTTCAGGGATCTTTCCGGCGAACTGGCTTATAAGAAGCTCTTCTTCACCAGGCGCCACTGTTTGCGGAAGCTCGGCAGCCACTTTGACATCATCAGCAACAATTTTAAATTCCAGCTGAGCAGTCTTCCCTATGAGCTCAATAGCGCGTTTTGGGTCTTTGACACCGGGAAGCTGGACGACAATCTCATTTTCACCCTGCCTGTGAATCGTCGGCTCTGAAACCCCGAACTGGTCAATCCTGTTTCGGATAGTTTCAAGCGCCTGATCAGCAGATGTATCTTTTATCCTGCCGGCTTCTTTGTCAGCGATTTTGTATACAAGCTTGGTTCCTGTTTCAACAGCAGCAAGTGTTGGATAGTTATCCTCAACAACCTTTCTTATATCGGTGTTTGATGGGGTTATCGTAATAGCAAGACCACTGACAGTAACATTGGCTGTTAAGTTTTTCTTTGCAATAAGTTCCCTTAACCTTGATGCATATCTCTCGGTTGTTATCTCAACAGCCTTATCACCTTCAACCTCAAATACAAGATGCAAGCCCCCCTGAAGGTCAAGCCCGAGAACAATACCCTTATTCGGCATATTCGTCTTCCACCATTCCGGCATGTATTTAAACAGAGGCGTATTGGGGAGGAAAAAGATGATTGCAAGAATTAAAGTCAGACTGATAAGGATTAATCTCCAGAGAACCTTTTTCTTCATTCAGCTCTTTCCTCCATTCTAATCTTCATCCGAAGATGCCCGCAGCGCTGCCACATAAGGCTTTCCAATCTTTATCCTTACATTTTCACCGACCTTCAAGGTTATAGTATTACTGCCTACAGCTTCAATAACACCATAAATACCGCCTGATGTGATAATCTTATCTCCCTTTTTAAGGTTATCTATCATATTTTTATGGTCCTTGGCCTTTTTCTGCTGCGGCCTTATAAGCAGGAAATAGAAGATAACGAATATAAGGATAAGGGGAAGAAGACTCCCCAGTAAACTCCCTGCGCCTCCCTCACCTGCGCCACCCTGAGGAGCCGGCCCCATCGCATAAGCTATATCTATGAAATTTATAAGCATAGTTCACCTCCAAAAATTTAACTGATAATATACCCTTTTTGGAGTATTTTTATCAACCTGTCTCAAGGTCTTTGCTCTTTGCTTTTCATTTGTCTTAAAATAAAAATTCATATGTCCAGAATATTCTTTTCGGGTATCGGCGGCAGCGGTATGTCGGCAATAGCAGGGTTCATGGCAGACCGCGGGCATGTTATTGCAGGTTCAGACCGCTCATTCGATATGTCTCCTGATAATCCGATATGCAGGATCATGAAGGCCAAAGGTATTACCATCGTCCCGCAGGACAGTTCAGGGATTGATGCATCATATGATTTTGCTGTTTTCAGTACTGCAGTAGAGGATGATCAGCCGGAGGCAATAAAGGCCGGACAACTTGGCATCCCTGTAAAAACACGTCCCGGGTATCTGTCTGAGATAGTACAGGAGTTCAGGACAGTCGCTGTTGCCGGAACGAGCGGAAAATCAACCATGGCAGGCATGCTCGCGTTTCTGATGGATAAATTTGGCCTAAAGCCCAATTTTATAGGCGGCGGCAGGGTGAAACAATTCAGAACCACAAGCAATCCCGGCAATTATCTTTCGGGCAGTTCGGACCTCCTGGTTATAGAAGCATGTGAATCCGATGGTTCGATTGTCTCTTACCACCCTTCTTATTCCATTATTGCCAATCTGAGTCTTGATCATAACCCAGTCGAAAAGACTGCCGGGATGTTCGAGACCCTTGCAAGCAATACAAGGGATTTGCTAGTTATTGGTGGGGACGATACCAATTTGCATAAATGCCGCTTTGACAAGCCGGTACGGTTTTCCATACATACATCATCTGAATACCAGGCTCAGGCTATAGAATATCAGCCGTTTAGCACAAATTTTAAACTTCATGACATAAATTTCAGACTATCGCTTCCAGGGGAATACAATCTCTACAATGCATTATCGTGTATCGCCCTGCTTTCAGAAATGGGGATTCCTCTCAGGGATATTACAGATGTACTTCCTCAATTTTCAGGGATTGAACGGCGTTTTGATGTTTACCTTAACAGCGGGAAAAACCTTGTGATAGATGATTACGCCCATAACCCGCATAAGATAGAATCGCTGATGGAAACCGTAAAGAAAATCTGTCATAGTATCTGTTATATCTTCCAGCCGCATGGGTTTGGGCCTGCACGTTTGATGAAGCAGGGATACATTGAAGCATTCATCAGGAACCTCAGGGAGGAAGACCATCTCATCTTGTTGCCGATATTCTATGCCGGTGGCACAACTCAAAAAGATATTTCGAGCGAAGACATAGCGAAAGAGATTCAGGCAGCAGGAAGATCAGCAGAGGTTTTGCACGAGCGGACATTAATCTTCAGCCGCCTGAAGGAATGGGATAACTATATAGTTTTCGGCGCACGGGATGAAACTCTATCAGACTTTACAAGAGAGATTGCGATGAGGCTGCAATGAAAAAATACTTTCTCCGCAGAGAATCTTCAGGCCTTAAACTCAGTTACGAAAAGGAGCTCAATAAAGAGCAGTATGCGGTAGTTATGCACCGCGATGGTCCCATGCTTGTTCTTGCAGGTGCAGGCACCGGGAAGACGAGGACGGTTACATATCGTGTCGCACGGCTGATAGAGACAGGGATCAGACCTGAAAACATCCTGCTCCTCACCTTTACCAATAAAGCAGCAAAGGAAATGATGAGGAGGGTGGATTTATTGATAGGGAGAAATATCCGGGGACTGATGGGAGGCACATTCCATCATATAGGAAATATGATCTTGCGGCGGCACTGCCTGCTCCTCGGATACAAGCAAGGGTTTTCCATACTTGACCGGGAAGACTCAAAAGACCTGTTTGATATATGCCTTGGAGAGATAAAAAAGAGAGAGAGCGTCCTGCCGAAAGGATCTGTACTGTGCGATATGTATAGCCTGACAAAAAACAAGGAAAGCAGCGTCGAAGAGATCGTTCCTCTCTATTTCCCGCATTTCAACAATGTGATATATGAAATAGAACAGGTAACTACCCTCTATGATAAAAAGAAGCATGCTCTGAATCTGATGGATTTCGATGACCTGCTTACAAACTGGAAAAGTTTACTCCTTGAGCATGAGAATATACGGGAGGACTATTCTGCAAAGTTCATGCAAGTCCTTGTTGATGAATATCAGGATACGAATAAACTGCAGGCAGAGATCGTTGACCTCTTATCAGATACGAACAGAAACTTGATGGTGGTCGGTGACGATGCCCAGTCAATCTATTCTTTCAGGGGAGCAGATTTCGAAAACATCCTGAAATTTCCGGAACGATACCCCAATGTGACCGTCTTCAATTTAACTACGAATTACAGATCCACACCCGAAATCCTCCGTCTCGCAAACAAAAGCATAATTCATAATATCAGACAGTTCCATAAAGAGCTTAATTCTGTAAAAGACCCTGGTAATATGCCTAGTCTTGTACCGCTCAGAGATATATTCCAGCAGGCTGATTTTGTTGCACAGAAAATACTCGATATTAATGCCGATGGGATAACCTTAAATGACATAGCGGTGCTTTACCGTTCACATTACCAGTCAATGGAACTCCAGATGGAACTTCAGCGGAGGGGTATCCCTTTTGAGGTAAGATCCGGTCTGAAGTTTTTTGAACAAGCGCATATCAAGGATATCCTATCATTCCTGAGGGTTGTGATAAACCCGTTCGATGAGCTGAGCTGGAAAAGGATAGTCAAATTGATACCGGGCATCGGCAATATAACTGCGGCAAAACTCTGGGACTCAATCAGCAGATCAGAGAGTCCACTTGATGCCATTGTTGGGATGGGAAGGCTTGTTCCCAAAAAGGCGCTGGACGGTTTTAGCCTCTTCCTTGCCCTTCTGAATATATTGAGAAACAGGGATTACAGCAATTCCCCTCTTCAGCCTTCTGCTGCTATAGACCACATACTCAGGCAAGGCTATGAAGATTATCTCTACAATCATTATCCCAATGCGGAAGAAAGGATACAGGACATAGAGCAGATGACGGGGTTTGCTCTGAAATATACCTCACTTGAAACCTTTGTAAGTGAATTAAGCCTTCAGAGTGTATCAGGCGGAGAGGCCGGGGAAGGGGAGGATGAGAGGGAATGTGTTATACTTTCTACAGTGCATCAGGCAAAAGGGCTTGAGTGGAATACTGTTTTTATTATTGGGCTGAATGACGGCAGGTTTCCTTCAGTCAGGTCATTGAAGACAGAGTATGAGGAAGAGGAGAGAAGACTCTTCTATGTTGCTGTAACAAGGGCAAAGGATGATCTCTGTCTCTGTTATCCGTTTACATCAGAGGAATGGAGCGGTCTTGGTTTCTCAAGACCCTCACGGTTTATCAGGGAATTGCCTGAAGATGTTTACGAAGAGGTTGTTATTAAGGAGATAGATGGAATATATTGAGGCTATTAAAGACGGCTTCAGACTGATAAACAAAAACTGGCAGCTTGTGCTGATACAGGTCGGCATGGTTTTTATGAGCAGTATCGGATTCTTCATTATAGTCGGAATACCGCTTGCAGTAGCATTCATCATATTCGGCATTGACCTTACAGCGTTTACTGACACAAGAGATATCTTCAGGATGCTCAGAGGCCCGTCAGATATCATATCGAAATACCTGGGACTTATACTTATCATTATAGCGAGCTTTATACTGTATATTCTTGTGGTCGCAGTGCTCGGCATCTATCTCTTTGGAGGCTCGATAGGCATCATCGGGAGGTCTATAGAAGACAAAACCCTGAAGTTTAATGTCCGGGTGTTTCTGGACCAGGCAAAAAGGCTTTTCCTACGCCTTCTCGGATTTACATCTGTCATTGGACTTATCTTTCTTGTTGCTGCTTTTTTTTTCGGGCTTTTGGGCGGCGGTATAGCTGCGATCGTATCATTTGCACAGAGCAAGGATTCGACCCTTGCACTTTTCTTCAGCACTTTCTTTGCCCTCATTTTATTAATAATTGCGCTCATGCTCATCTTTGGAATCCTCTCCTTAACACTTTACGGGTTTGGAAGTCTCTTCTTTAAAGGGACCGGCGCATTTAAATCTATAAATGAGGCAGCAAGGTTTCTCGTCAAATATCCGAATGGATTCTGGCTTTATGCTGTAATCTTCATAGTGTATTTACTCGCAAGTTTTCTCCTGATCCTTGTTGGTTATCCTTTTACATTGATGCCGGTTGTGGGAACGATTCTCTCTTTCCCGTATCAATTGATTTCCTACGCCTTTCAGACATATCTCGGGCTGGTGATCATTGCCATTATTCTCAGTTACTACTACTCGAAAGAAATTTTTATTAAGCCTGTTGAGCCGATTGTTGAAAGCCCAATGCCCCAATCCCCTGAGGAAAAAATTGAAGATAAGGATTCGGCAGGCACAATTCAGGGGGAATAAGCAATGAAAATATCTCTGGATATCCTTGCTTAGAGAGCAGATTTATTCAGCAATCTCAACGCCCTCTCGTGAAGTGCCATATTTCCTGATACGAGAAGAGGTGTGGATTTTTTAAGGCCGGTCCCGATTGCATCGATGGGGTTGCCTTTTATATCTGTAAAAACGCCTCCTGCCTCCTTCACCAATAACCAGCCACCGGCAAAGTCAAAGCTTCGCGAAGGTGATGGATTTGCAAAGACACTGATAGCGCCGGATGCGAGATAGGCAAGGTCAAGGGCTGTAGAACCAAGACAACGGGTCTTTCTGGATTCTGAAATTAGCGGAGTGATATGAAGGATGTCTTTATCAGGAGACTGTGCCTCATATGCGACAAGATAAAAGATATCGTCTTTCTGTGTAGTTATCATTTCACCATTCAGAAACGTCCCTTTGCCTTTTTCAGCCCAGAACTCATCACCGTTTATGAGGTTCACAACATAGGCGAGTTCAATATCACCTACTGTATTGCCGTCTGCAACCGCAATTGACGTGCAATAAAAAGGAATCCCTGAGACTGCATTTCTGCTGCCGTCAACAGGATCAACCAATACTGTCTTGCCGCCGCCGCTGATATTTTTGATCCCGGCCTCTTCAGAAACAATGGTCAATGATTCTCCTGAATCCTGAAGCCAGGAGAGGATTATATCCTCTGCCGCTTTATCAATCTGATGTGTCTTATCGCCTGATGCGCCGATCCCGACGGGGATTTTAGACCATTTTTTTACAGAAGGTATTTGCTGCAAAAGTTCTCTGCCGATAGCCCTGAGAATTTCAATATTCATATAGAGGATATTTTACGGAATGAAGGCATGACTGGCAATAGAGAACACAAATGTTATTTTGAGCACAGCAATCTATAAGTGTGCTGCAATATATAAAAAACATATATCAAACTTTCAGGAAGGACAAGTAAGCCACAGAAGGAAACATTCAAATTTCATACAAGATCATATACTAATTATTAAATAGGTTTTAGGTTTATTATTTATCAGTAGCTTTTTGAATGGATTCTCCGGCACTTTCGATATCCTGTCCTACTCCATGAATTGTGTGGCAGCCTGTTAATACTGTTACTAATACGGTCATTAGCAAGACGACATTGTTAATATTTTTGTCATTGCGGCTTGTCCGCAATCCTTCTGGGTTTTGCAGAAAGATTCTCGCCTCGGCGAGTCGCCTGAGGTGACCCGACAAGCGGGAATGACATCCATGTAGCCTTACTTTTGCACTTATTAGTAAATAGATAATGATTAAGACTGCTAAAATTAATTTTTTCATCATATCGCAACTCCTTTACGCTCATTGATTATTAATTGAAATTGTTTTTAGCAAATTTATTTAAAAAGCTTTCAGGAAAAAAAATGATTACATAAGAAAACCCCTCGAAATCAAGAGGGGCTTTCTGGTTTATGTTTACGTCCTACTTATTTACTGCGTCCTTGAAAGCCTTGCCTGCTGAAAACTTCGGAAGTTTTTTTGCGGCAATCTTGATAGTTGCTCCGGTCTGAGGGTTCCTCCCGGTCCTGGCTTTCCTCTTTGAAAGTGAGAATGTGCCGAAACCTACGAGAGCAACCTTGTCTCCCTTTTTGACCGCTTTGGTGATTGCCGCAATAGCTCCGTCAAGCGCCTTGCCAGCACAGGCCTTGGTACAACCCGATGCTTCTGCCATCTTTTCGATCAGATCTGCCTTTGTCATGTCGCTCCCCCTATAAAGATATGTTTGATGAAGATGATTTTACGAAAATAAAATGATCCTGTCAATGTAATTTCTGGGCAGTCTTTAGATTAAAAGTGGGCGAATCTTTATTCTCTTGCTCATAAGACCATAAGTAAGGACATATTCTTTGGCCTTGCTTATATGAACTACTTATTTAAAAAGCATGCTCGAAATCTATTATAGCGCCACTTCAATAATCAATTCCCTTTTGTGGTTTGATGCCCTGCTGGTAGGCGTGTTTTATCTCTTTCATTTCTGTCACGGTATGGGCTCTTTTGATTATTTCAGCATGAGCATTCCTTCCGGTGAGAATCAGGTGCATCAGCAGGGGTTTGATATCTATTAATTCTATGACCTGCGGGAGATCAATGAGTTTTAGTTCAACAGCATTATGTATTTCATCCAGTATCATGACATCAAATTTCCCTGAAAGCATCTTTTCTTTTGCGAGCTTTATTGCATCCTGTGCGTTGCTTCGATGTTTTTCAAATGAATATTTATCACCTTTTATCCCGCAGAAACCCTTCCCTGTTATATGTAATTCGAGATTCGGGTACAGTCTCTTCGTTCCGTCAATTTCTCCGGAATGCATATCCCCTTTCAGAAACTCTATTATGCAAACTTTCATATCGTATCCGATAGCCCTAAGCGCAATACCCAAAGCAGCAGTGGTTTTACCCTTTCCAGGGCCTGTCATTACAACAACAAGTCCGGGCTTTTCTTTTGTTTCAATGAATCTGCGTTTGGATCTTTCCAAAAAAATTACCTCTTAAAGTTTGCCATTTATTACTTTTGTTATATAATATCTATTAAGCATTATATCAAAGTTCATTTTAAAATCCTGTTTTAGCACATAGATTAAAGCAATTTTGTTTTTATGGATACAAGACTGATAAAAGACATTGCACGGAAATATACGCCTGAACAGATCGAAGGCTGTATCACCCAGGAGATAGAGACTGGTCGGAATATATGCCTTGCGGATGCAAACAGCGAGAAGATTGTCAATGAACTCTCAAAGGCAGAAGTAATCAGGGAATTGGCTGATGAAGGGATGACCCTTGCCGATGCTTTGAGAGAACTTGCAAGGCGGATGAGACTTGTTCAGTCAGGCTTTCAGGAAGACAAACAATAAAAAAGGAGGCAGTTATGGCTTACACACCAAAAGATTATGCAAAACTGATAGGCATGGAGGGATTCAGCGAGACATTGTTAAAGAACCATTTCACTCTCTATCAGGGGTATGTTACAAATACGAATAAAGTGCTTGATACCCTGGCCCAGATGCTGAAAGACGACAAGGCCGGCACCCCGGAATTCGCTGAATTGAAAAGGCGTGTTGGGTGGGAATTTAATGGCATGAGGCTTCATGAGTATTATTTTGAGAATCTCGGAGGTAAGGCGCCTCTTGACCAAAACAGCCCCCTGGTCAAAAAACTTGCCGAAGAATTCGGCAGTTATGATGCATGGGAAAAGGACTTTAAGGCAACCGGCGCCATGAGGGGAATCGGCTGGGTTGTTCTTTATCAGGATAGTACCAACAGGAAATTAATGAACTTCTGGATAAACGAACATGATGTCGCCCACCCTGCAGGCTGCAATCCTCTCTTAATCATGGACGTTTTTGAGCATGCCTTTATGCTGGATTACGGACTGAAAAAAGCAGATTATATAGGCGCATTCTTTAAGAATATCGACTGGTCAGCAGTCGGGGCGAGGATGAAATAAATGATATTGCATGAATAGACTCTCCAGGGAAAAATCGCCTTACCTCAGACATGCTGCACATCAGAAAATTGACTGGCATCCATGGTCTGATGAGGCTTTTGAAAAAGCCCGCAAAGAAGATAAACCCGTATTCCTCAGTTCAGGGGCTATCTGGTGCCACTGGTGTCATGTTATGGCAAAGGAATGTTTTGAAAATGAAGGAGTCGCAAAGCTTCTGAATGAGCATTTTGTCAGCATAAAACTTGACAGAGACGAGAGGCCTGACATCGACAGGAGATATCAGCATGCTGTTTCTGCCATGGGGTTTGGTGGCGGATGGCCTCTTAGTGTGTTTTTGACTCCGGATAAAAAACCATTTTTTGGCGGAACATATTTCCCTCCTGAAGAGAGTTTAGAGAGGCCGGGTTTCAAGAAGGTATTGAAGGCTGTTGCCGATTTCTATCTGTCAAAGAGAGAGACGGTTTCTGAATACAGCCGGAAGATAATGGATTCCCTCAGGACAAAACCTGTGACTGAAGAAGGTGAAATAAAAAAATCTTTTAGCGATGAGGCAGTAATGAAGATCCTGACTCAATTTGATACGAGCAATGGCGGGTTTGGAACTTCTCCCAAGTTCCCGGCGCCCGGGGCTACTGAACTCCTGATCAATAAATATCACTTCACACAGATGGAATCTTTAGGTTATGCGGTCAGGAAAACACTCGAATCCATGGCAAAAGGCGGATTCCATGACCAGATCGGAGGGGGATTCCACCGGTACTCAGTCGATGAGGCATGGACTATCCCTCATTTCGAAAAGATGGCTGATGACAATGCCTGGCATCTGAGGAACTATATCGATGCATACGCTGTCCTTGGAGATGGGTATTTCAGGGAGGTGGCAGAAGACACAATTCATTTTTTAAGCAATGTATTGTCTGACCCGGAAGGCGGTTTTTATGCAAGTCAGGATGCAGATGTCACTCCTGATGATGAAGGCGGATATTTCACCTGGACAGACGAGGATTTTAAAAAAGCGCTGAGCATTGAAGAATATAGGGCGTTATCTCTTCATCTCCTGCACAAAAAAAGTTCCATGCACCATGATTTATCGAAAAAGGTATTGTTTATTGCAAATGATCCGGAGAAGATTTCTAAAAAGCTTGGAATGGATCTGCAGAAGGCAACTGAAATAATAGATATTGGAAAGAAAAAATTGCTGCATGAGCGGAATAAAAGAGAAGCGCCGACTGTTGATAAAACAATGTATACATCTTTAAATGGGATGCTGATTTCAGCATATCTGAAGGCTTTCAGGGTTATGAAAGATCCTTTTCTGAAGGAATTTTCATTGAAGAGCCTCAAAAGGATAATGAACAGCCATTTTGTGAAAAATGAACTTTTTCACACACAGGGGATAAAAGCCCTGCTTGATGACTATATTTATTTAGTCGAAGCCTTGATCGCTTCATACGAAGTCACCGGTGAGTCGTCTTATCTTAATGACGCGGAAGACCTCATGAAATTATGCCTTGGGAAATTCTGGGATCAGGAGGCAGGAGGTTTTTTTGATACAGATGAAGAAGTCCTTGGTATAAGACTCAAAGGGATTGAAGACATCCCTCACCCCTCAGCAAACTCTCTGGGCATTATGCTTTTGCTGAAACTCTATTACATAACTCAAAATAAAAAATATCAGGACTATGCAGAAAAAGCTTTAATGTTTTTCTCTATGCTCACGAAGGATATGATTATCCATTCCGGATACTATTTTTGCGCTCTTGATGCATACTTTCAGATGCTTAAACTTACCTTGCAGACAGCGCCCGAAAGTCAGCTTGCTGAAACAGCCTTATCATCCTTCAGGCCATACATGAGCATAGTTTATGGAGATGACAAGGCTTGTGTCATTCCCTGCCTGCAGGATGTATGTTATGATCCTGTTTTCAGTTCTGATGCTATGAAAGATTTTCTATTGCGTCATTAATATCTTTTCTCGTATTTGTCCCCTTCACAGACTTCCCTTACCTGATCCTTTACGAGTTTCCCGTCTTCCCATACCCTTTCCTGAACTTTATGGCACTTTGTCTGTGCATTGTAATCAACCGGGTCTGCACGGTAGAGAGCTCGGCCATCCTCGGTCATATATGCTACAGGCTTACCCGAGGCTGCAGCCTCTTGCGATGCCCTCATCGAGACATCCGTTATGGTTGCTCCGGCTGCTCCGCCGAGTGCAGCGCCGATAACGCCACCCCTCCATGGATTCTTGTGATCAATGAGCGCTCCTGCAATACCACCAACAACTGCGCCTGCCCCGGCTCCCTGGGCATGATATTGAGTGCAGCCTGCAAACAGAGAAAATAGCGATACAATTAACAATAGTGATACGATTTTCTTCATAGGTCTCCTCCTTATAGTTCTATTAATCAGTTGTTTATAATCAGCAATATATACCGTTAATTATATTCATGCATTTTTTGAAAAAAATAGCAACAGGATTTTTAAAAAGCCGCAGGGGTTTGTATGTTATGGTAACATTAATCATATATGGACATGCCCTTTCAGAAGTCAAAAAAAGGTGTAACCTTGAAAATAAAGGTTGAGCCCAGGTCTTCAAGGAAAGGCATATCAGGCGTAGTGGGTAATGCAATCAAGATAAAAGTTAATGCCCCTCCTGTAGGAGGCGCTGCAAATGAAGAACTTATCGAGGTTCTCTCAGAAGAATTCGGGATTAAAAAAACTTCAATAAAAATTCTCAGAGGAATATCTTCAAGAAACAAGGTTGTGGAAATAGAAGGAGTCACCTCAATTTAAAGGATATCAGATTATTCGAAAGGAGAAGCTGTAATGCTTGACGCGAGATTTGTCAGAGAAAATATTGATCTTGTAAAAAAGTCTCTCGGGGACAGAAACTCCACACTGCCCCTTGAAGAGTTTCTGGGGTTTGAAGAACAGAGGCGAATACTCCTTAAGGAAGCGGAAGAACTCAGGAACAAACGTAATGTCGTATCTGAAGAGATAGGAAAGTTAAAAACCCGGAAACAGGATGCCTCAAAGCTTATTGAGGAGATGAAGGGGGTATCAGACAAGATCAGGGAGCTTGATGAAAAAATAAGGATACTCGAAGAAAATACCAATGAATTTCTATTGAATGTCCCTAACATCCCTGATAAAACTGTTCCTGTTGGAAAAGATGAGACAGAAAATGTTGAAGTGAGGAGATGGGGGGAGCCGAGGCAGTTTGATTTTGAGCCATTGAATCACTGGGATATCGTCGAGATCCTGGATATTGTTGAGTTTGAGAGGGCGGCGAAGATTGCAGGGGCAAGGTTTTCCCTGACAAAAGGGTATGGCGCAAAACTCGAAAGGTCTTTAATGAATTTTATGCTCGATCTCAACACCTCAAAAGGATATAAAGAAGTATTCCCTCCAATACTTGTGAACAGGGAGAGTATGAAAGGAACAGGACAACTGCCGAAATTTGAGATGGAGTTATTCAGGATAGCTGATCCTGAGTTTTACCTCATCCCAACAGCAGAAGTTCCTGTAACAAACATCCACAGGAATGAGATCCTGAATGAGAAGGACCTGCCGATTTATTATACGGCGTATACTCCATGCTTCAGGCGGGAGGCCGGATCATACGGCAAAGATGTGCGCGGTCTTATCAGACAGCATCAGTTTAACAAGGTAGAGCTTGTGAAATTTGTAAAACCTGAAGATTCTTTTCAGGAGCTCGAAGCGTTAACAAATAATGCTGAGGATATACTTCAGAAACTGGAGCTTCCTTACAGGGTTGTAGCGCTCTGCACCGGAGATATGGGTTTTTCTGCTGCAAAGACATACGACCTTGAAGTGTGGCTTCCCGGCCAGCAAAGATACAGGGAGATTTCATCCTGCTCGAATTTTACAGATTTCCAGGCGAGAAGGGCTAATATCAGGTTCAAACGTGAAGGAAAGAAAGGCACAGAGTTTGTGCATACATTAAATGGTTCAGGCCTTGCAATCGGACGCACACTCGTGGCTGTCCTTGAAAACTACCAGCAGAAGGATGGAAGTGTGGTAGTGCCTGATGTGCTGAGGCCTTTAATGGGGATAGAGGCAATAAAGTAGAAGTCCTATGACCATACGCAAGCAGACAGAAGAGATTGAGAAGAAGGTCCTTCATCCGAAGGCATGTTTGAGTTCGGAGAGCAGGGGAAGGCTGAGGCCTGAAAGGGAAGGCGAGATCCGCACCTGTTTTCAGAGAGACAGGGACAGGATCATCCATTCAAAATCATTCAGGAGACTGAAGCATAAGACACAGGTTTTTCTTGCGCCCCGTGGAGATCACTACAGGACACGTCTTACTCATGTGCTTGAAGTCTCTCAAATCGCAAGGACAATAGCAAGGGCATTGAGATTGAATGAGGATTTAACAGAAGCCATTGCCCTTGGGCATGATCTCGGACATACTCCATTCGGTCATGCAGGTGAAGATATTTTAAGGGAGATACATCCCGGTGGGTTCGACCACTATAAACAGAGCATCAGGGTTGTCGATTTCCTTGAAAAGGATGGCAAGGGATTGAATCTTACCTATGAAGTCAGGAATGGCATTTTGAAACACTCTAAGGGGAAGGGACTCATAATACCTGAATCAAAGGCAGAGCGGGCAGAAACCCTTGAGGGGCAGGTTGTGCGTGTGTCTGACATCATTGCATATGTAAACCATGATCTTGATGATGCACTGAGGGCCGGTGTTATCAAAGGGACAGATATACCGAAAAGGATCATTAGAGTCCTCGGAAAGACGCATGCGAAAAGGATAAATACAATGGTAAAAGACTTTATATTCCAGTCTCTCGATTCAGATCTTGAAGAACCTGCCATGAGCGATGAAGTATCGGCTGTTACATACCTGCTCAGAGATTTTCTCTATGAACGTGTTTATGAAAGTGAAAAGATAATAGAGGAATTCAGGAAGGCAAAAAAGATTCTGAGAGAATTATATAATTACTACCTTGAACATATGCAGGAAGCCTTTATTGATATGCCAAAAGAAGAAAGAAAAAACCAGGGCACAGAGGCATACAGACATAGGATGGTATGTGATTTTATTGCAGGCATGACAGACAGGTTTGCACTGATGACATATGAGAAACTATTCCTGCCTCAGCAATGGACAGTTCTTTGATTGAAAGATGTCAGGTAGAAATTTTTGCTTATTTTTCATAAATTAAGCAAAATAAGCAATTAAAAATTAAAAAAATTTATCAAATGTATTATAATAGAGCCCGATGACATTTGGCGAGAAACTCAGAAAGCTTATGAAAACGAGGGGCATAAAGGCTATAACGCTGGCTCAAAGGATGGGTGTCAGCTGCGCCTATATAAGTCAGCTGATTACAGGAATAAGAAGGCCTGGCAGGGAAACGCTCTTGAAACTCTCGAAATCATTAGAAGTTCCTCTGGACACTTTGTTAATGCTCGATTCAGATACCTCTGAAAAAATACTTATTTCGAGAAAAGTTCCGGTATTGGATGAAACGAAAATTGATGCATGGGTTGAAAGTATTGATTTGGATTACCCTTCACTTGTTGCAAATTCATTTGAGTATGCTACCACTGATGACCCCAATGCATTCTATATAACACCAAAGGGCTTGTTGTCATGCTGCGGCCTGGAGACGTGTGATCTGTTATTAATAGAACCGAATAAGGAAATGCGCAATGGAGATACGGCCCTGGTCCATTTGCCTGAAGGATTCTCCATCAGAAAAATCGTAATGAAAGACAATATGATGATCCTTATGGATGAAAAACAGGAACCAATAATTTCTGCTAAAGACAATGTTAACGAAGGCTTGAAGTTTTTCAGAATTAGTGTGTGCATCAAAAAACTCTAACTGTCCCTTAAAATTTCTTCCCAAAGGCAATAACTTTTTCAAATCTACGCATAAAAAATATTTTATTGATTATTATATTAAGCAAATGCTAACATGATAACGTCTTATTCCGATAAGCTGTTAAAAAAATGGAAATGAATTTATTACCCCTAAAAACTGATATAAAGCTCCCCCCTTTAATAGTGGCAGAAGCATAACTTCTGTCACTATTCTTTTTAAGATTTAAGAAAGCTGTTATTTGAACTTAGGTCATTTCCCTCAACCCAAAAAATGTAATTGACGGTAGGCATATGTGCAGCAAAAGCACTGTGTTCTCCCCGGCGAATCCGCTGAGGCGGACAGCACCTTTGTGAGCGCTTCAATGATCCGGATAACGTGCACGTTTTCATTCTTAGCGTTTAGATACCATACAAACTCAAATTCTGCGTTCAAGAGGTTTTGATGCATATGTGCCTGCCGTCTTTTTTCCCAAATGCATTTTTCAGGTCAACAGAGAATTCGTTTGCTATAATAACCATGTATGGTCAATGAAAAAGTTCTGCTTTGATGGGTAAATAATATGCCTGCAAATCTTCCGCCTGAATATTTTGAGGCTGAAAAAAGGTTCAAACATGCCTCTGCATCTTCAGAAAAAATCACAGCGCTTGAAGACCTCATATCAACTATCCCAAAACACAAAGGAACAGACAAGCTTAGAGCAGATCTGCGGAGAAAGCTCTCCCAGCTTCGAAAAGATGTCATAAGTAAAAAGAAAGGCGGAAGGGGTGACCTCTATGTAGTACAGAAAGAAGGCGCCAGCCAGATAGCCATTGTCGGGTTTCCAAACTCCGGGAAATCCTCTATCCTTGCATGTCTTACAAATGCTAATCCTGTAATTGCAGAGTATCCCCTGTCAACACTTACTCCTTTGCCCGGCATGATGCCATTTGAAGATATTCAGATCCAGCTTGTTGATCTGCCTCCAATTGGAAATGAGTCAACTGATGGATGGGTTTCCGGCATATTACGCTATACTGATGCCCTGCTGCTGATTTTAGATATGACCGATGATCCTGAAATACAGGCTGAACTCCTCATCGAACAGCTTCAACAATGGAATATCCATCTGCTATCCGGCAAGAAGCCTGATGTCGAAGCAAGCACCGGCGTTTCAAAAAGAGGTCTTATAGTGGCTAATAAAAACGATCTGGCTGTTACAGAAGGGAGTTTTATCAGATTGAAAGAGAAATATGGGAATACCTATCAATGTATTGCAATATCTGCCCTGAAAAAAGAAAATCTTGAAGAACTTAAGAGGGCAATATTTGAAATAGCAGGGATCATCAGGGTTTACTCAAAGCCTCCGGGTAAAGAGCCTGATCTTTCGACTCCGTTTACAATACCATCAGGTTCAACAGTACTCGACCTTGCCGAGTTTATCCATAAGGATTTTCTTTTTAATCTGAAGTTTGCAAGGGTATGGGGATCTGCGAAGTTCGAAGGTCAGAGGGTGGAGAAAACTCATGTCCTAAAAGATCTGGATATCGTTGAATTTCATATTTAACAGCAACTAAAAAATAAACTAATCCTTCTCTACAATCTTTCCTATGCTCATGATCTTATCATCGCCCTCGACATCCATGAGCTTCACACCCTGTGTATTTCTTCCATGCAGGGAGATATTGCCTGCAAGGGTCCGTATCAGTTTCCCGGAACTGGTAATCATAACGACCTCATCTTCATCCCTTACCTGCATAAGCCCGACAGCCTTGCCGCCCCTCTCGATAATCTTTATCGAAATTACGCCTTTGCCTCCACGACCCTGAACCGGGTAGTCCTCTATCTTTGAACGTTTCCCGAGACCCCGTTCTGTGACTGTAAGAAGCGCTGTCTTCTCTGCGGCTACCTCAGCGGAGACAACCTCATCACCTTTTATGAGCTTGATGCCTCTAACCCCTTTTGCAGTGCGTCCTGTATGACGTACATCCTCCTCATTGAATCTTATGGAAAGACCTTTCCTCGTTCCTATGATAAGATCGCTTTTGCCGTCTGTCTTCTTTACGGCAATGAGTTCGTCGCCTTCTTCAAGCGTGATTGCAATAATCCCCTTGCCGCGTGGATTGCTGTATTCCTCAAGGGCGGTCTTTTTTACTGTGCCGTTCTTTGTGAACATAACGAGAAAGCCTTCCTTGAAATCACGCACAGGGAGCGCTGTCGTGATCCTTTCACCCTCTGACAGGGCGAGCAGATTCACAAGGGCCTTGCCTTTTGCAGCCCGTCCTGCTTCAGGCAACTGATATGTCTTCAACCAATAAAGCCGGCCAAGGTTGGAGAAGAAGAGCATATAATCATGAGTCGCACCTATGAAGAGCTCGTTCACAAAATCCTCTTCCTTTGTCTCCATCCCCATAGAACCTTTTCCGCCCCGGCGCTGACTCCTGTACGCACTCAGGGGATTTCTCTTTATATACCCCTGATAGGAAAGAGTGATAACCATCTCTTCATCGGTTATGAGGTCCTCAATGGTGATCTCTCTGGTCTCTGCGGTAATCTCGGTTTTTCTTTCATCTGCGTACCTGCTCCTGATATCTAGGAGTTCATCCTTAATAATCTGAGAAACGAGCGCATCGTTTTCGAGTATTGCCTTAAGCCTCTCTATCTCCTTAATTGTCTCTGTATATTCCCTTACGATCTTTTCCCTTTCGAGTCCTGTCAGCCTCTGGAGTTTCATATCCAGAATAGCCTGTGCCTGTATCTCTGACAAAGGATAATCCGTCATTAAACCGGTTCTTGCCTCTTCAGGATTCTTTGATCTTCTGATGAGTGCGATTATCTCGTCGAGATGATCGAGGGCTATCTTCAGACCCTCCAGGATATGTGCCCGCTCTTCAGCTTTTCTCAGTTCAAAGCGTGTCCTCCTGAGCACCACATCCTTTCTGTGCTGCAGGAAGTGCTTGAGGAGATCCTTCAGTTTTAATACCCTGGGCTGGTTATTTACGAGGGCGAGCATAATGATCCCGAAGGTCGTCTCCATCTGGGTATGCTTATAGAGGTTATTCAGGATAACCTGTGCAATCTCGCCCCTCTTTAGTTCAAGGACAACCCTGATACCATCTCTGTCTGACTCATCTCTCAGCTCAGATATCCCTTCGATGGTCTTCTCTCTTACAAGCTCTGCAATATTCTTGATTAACCGTGCCTTATTCACTTGATAAGGGAGTTCGGTGACGATGATATTTTCACCGCCTCTGTACTCGCGTTCGATCCTTGCCTTGGCCCTGACCTTAATCAGACCCCTTCCTTCGTTATAGGCCTGAATGATACCGTCAACACCATGGATGATGCCGCCTGTTGGAAAATCAGGGCCATGAATCAGACCCATCAGATCTTTAAGCGTTGCCTCAGGTTTATCGATTAATTGCACAAGACCGTCTATAATCTCTCCGAGGTTGTGGGGAGGGACATTGGTGGCCATACCAACAGCAATTCCAGATGAGCCGTTTATGATCAGGTTGGGAACCCTCGAAGGAAGGACCAGAGGTTCTTCTGTTGTTTCATCGAAATTTGCGATAAAATTAACGGTGTCTTTATCTATGTCTGCGAGCAATTCCTCTGCAATTGCAGCAAGTCTTGCTTCTGTATACCTGTATGCAGCAGCCGGATCTCCGTCAACAGAGCCGAAATTGCCCTGCCCGTCGACAAGGGGATACCGCATATTAAAGTCCTGGGCGAGCCTGACCATTGCATCATACACTGCTGTGTCGCCGTGGGGATGATATTTTTTCAGAACCTCGCCAACCACACCAGCAGATTTAGAATACTTCCTTCCAGGGAGAAGACCCTCCCTGAACATCGCATAGAGGATCCTCCTCTGCACTGGCTTTAATCCATCTCTTACCTCTGGAAGCGCCCTGCCAATGATTACGCTCATTGCGTAATCAAGGTAAGAACCCTTCATTTCTTCTTCAATACTTATCGGTACCTTTGCCATCGAGTCTCCTTAAGCTGTGGTAAAACAACCAGTTATTTTACCATATTGCTTTTATCCGGCGGTTAAAAATATAATTTAAGCATATGCTATCAAAAGTTCTTAGCGCCAGTATCATAGGTATTGACGCTTTTGCTGTCGAGGTCGAGGTTGATATCACATCAAAAGGTCTTCCTCATTTCTCGATGGTGGGGCTTCCTGATGCTGCTGTTAAGGAATCAAGGGACAGGGTCAGGGCTGCTCTTAAGAACATCGGGTTCCACTTCCCGCTGAAGCAGATTACTGTCAACCTAGCGCCTGCTGATCTGAAGAAAGAGGGTTCGTCTTTTGATCTTCCTATTGCGATCGGTATTGTAGCAGCCGAAGGCGTGCTTGAGCTGGCTTCTGTAAATGGATATCTATTTTCAGGAGAGCTTTCACTCGATGGAGCAATTAAGCCTGTAAGGGGCGCTTTATCAATGGCCATGCGTGCAAGAGAGACTGGTTTAAAAGGGGTTATCCTTCCCGAGGAAAACTCTCCGGAGGCAGCGGTTGTTAAGGACATACCGGTGTTTGGGTTCAGAAGCCTTCCTGAGGTCATCGAGTTTCTGAAGGATGGAAATCTCAAGATGCCTTTTGAGATAGACGTTCATAAGGCTATACAGGAAAACTCTGCCTATGAAGATGATTTTATAGAGGTGAAAGGGCAGGAACACGCCAAGCGGTCGTTTGAGGTTGCTGCTGCCGGAGGCCATAATATGCTGATGATCGGCCCTCCTGGTTCAGGCAAGACAATGCTTGCAAAAAGACTTCCTTCGATATTGCCGGGCATGACGTTTGATGAGGCCTTAGAGACAACAAAAATACACAGTGTCGCAGGGCTTCTCAAAGAAGGACAATCGCTCCTTGCAATAAGACCATTCCGGTCACCCCATCATACGATATCAGATGTGGCATTAATTGGCGGCGGACAGATTCCGAGACCGGGCGAAGTCAGCATAGCGCATCACGGGGTTCTTTTTCTTGACGAATTGCCAGAATTCAAGAGAAACGTACTCGAGGTTTTACGCCAGCCACTTGAAAACGGGGAGGTGACCGTATCAAGAGCTGTAGCATCAATAACATATCCGGCATCATTTATGCTTGTTGCAGCCATGAACCCATGTCCATGCGGGTATTTTGGAGATAACCGTCATCAGTGCACATGTACACCGGGTCAGATACACCGTTACAGGCACAAGGTTTCAGGGCCTTTGCTCGACAGAATTGACATCCATATCGAAGTCCCTGCGGTGCCGTATAAAGAACTATCCAATGAATATACGGGTGAGAAATCCGAAGGGATAAGGCAACGGGTCGTTGCTGCGCGGGATATTCAACTCGAACGGTTCAGGAATGATAAAAAGATCTATTCAAACGGACAGATGAAGACAAGACATATTAAGAAATACTGCAAACTCAGGCCGGATGCACAAACCCTTCTTGATACCGCGATGCAGAAGCTGGGTCTTTCAGCAAGGGCGTACACAAGGATTTTAAAATTATCAAGAACTATTGCAGACCTCGATGCATCAGAAGATATCCATTCCCACCACGTATCAGAAGCTATACAGTACAGGACTCTGGACAGAGGGATGTATTGATCATTCAAATAGATACTGTTTCGTTTATCAACCATTTCCATAATGGCATATAGTTAATCGTCCGGTTATTGAAGTCTTCCTTGGCCTCGTAATCCCACGTAATAACCATGTGGTGTTGGCATCTAATCTCACCTGCGGCTTTAAGGAGTGCGTTCATCTCTCTTTTTTTCGTCATATAGTGATCGATGTCGTAACATACCTGAATCAATTGGCTGATTGTCAACCCTTCCTTGACTGCAAAATCCACTTCCTTGCTGTCTTTAGTTTTATAACAATAAAATTCTTTCCCTCGCCGGAGAAGTTCCACTGCTACAAGATTTTCAATCAGTCTTCCTGTGTCAGGAGTTGTCTTGAATTTTACAGCAGTGATAACACCTGTGTCATAAGCATATACCTTCCTCGCGCTTCTTAGTTGCTCCTTGACCTTGTGAGAAAATCTCCCGATACTAAATGTAAGGAACGCCTCATTAAGATATTTAGCATAATTTTCGACAGTATGCACACTCCTGAATTCAAGGACTTTTTTCAGCCTCGTATATGAGAACTCATTTGAATGGTTTGTAATCAGATATAGTCCGAGATCATAAAGTTTTTTCGCATAGCGCACGTTGTATCTCTTCACTATATCTTTGAAAAGAATACTTTCAAACAGCGTTTTGATATAGCTCGTATGTTCTATGTTCTTGACGAGAACTTCAGGGTATCCCCCTTTATTCAGGTATTCATTCAAGAGGTTGAGGATCATGCCCTGACGCTCTTTCATAGCAATGGTATCATCTAATACAAAATTCCTTGTTCTCAAGAATTCAATAAAAGAAAAAGGGAATATCTGTAACTGTATGTAACGGCCTGTCAAGTGGGTGGCAAGTTCACCGCTTAACAAGCGTGAGTTAGAGCCGGTGATAATAAGATTGAACCCTTTGCGGTGCAGCCTGTTTAAGAAAAGCTCCCATTTATTGAGGTTTTGTATCTCGTCAAAAAGAATGCATTTTGTTTCTCCATAGACCTGTCTGATGGCCTTCAGAAGGTCGTCATAATCTGATATGCCGATGAGCCTTTCATCATCAAAGTTCAAATATGCAAAATCTTCCCCCTCAAGCATCTGCATTGCAAAAACTGACTTTCCTGCCCTGCGAGGCCCTACAATAACCTTTATAAGATTGTTTCCCATGCTCTGGCGGGCTTTCCGGAGACCTTCTCTTTGAACATATTGAGCCTTAAGGAATTCGTCCCGCTCTGCCTTGTGCCCCAATACAATATTTTTCATATTTATAATTTCAACTGCACAAACAATTAATATTTTGTGCAATACAGTTAATTATATGCATATTTTGAGGGATTTTACAAGGGACTCATTTGTGACAGCAGGATAGTTGACTGCTTTGAGTTTCAAAGGCTGAGCTTTACAGATAGTATAAAAAATCTAATCAGAGAGGAGCATAAAGATGACGATTTACGATTTGCTTTGGAAAAGGCCGAATAGTAAGAGTGAAAAGGTACGTTGGGAAAAAGTCGGCGTACTCATCGACAAGGACGGCAAGAAGTCTATAAAACTGGATCTCATGCCTGTATCGTCAGACTCGTCTGATTCGCTGAGGCGAAAAGGACTGGGACGGATGGTTAGTGGTATCTGAGAGAAAGGCCAGAGAGGACTCTGCAAAAGAGCCGCCGTTCAATAATGAACTGTAACCATTTTAAGAATCATAAGGCGGGTCTGTCATTGAGCTTGCAATAAGAAGCAAGCCTGTGCCAGGCTCGCCGCTTCATCACCTTTACATTGAAGTTAACGCTCTGCGAAGATTCTGCCCTCTTCTCGATACTTCCTGAAGCAAAGATTGTTGTACAATCCGGAAATTACGAGCAATATTTTGGGAAGTATTTAATTCTTATGTCTTAACGTTGGACTGAGCCGGTCTTCGATCATCTCTCTCATAGCGGGTTCAAGTTTGTAACTTGAACCCTATATTTTGATACAATGTAGCCATCATGCCATCGGTAAGGATTTCAAAGGAACTGACATCCGGCTTCTATTATCTTACATTTACTGTAAGAAACTGGCATTACATCTTTGACAGACATAACCATGCAAATCCAGTTCGTCGGCAATATGTGAAAAGACCCGAAGACTGGCTGTGGTCATCTGCTAATCCGGATAGCGGCATTATTATTGAACCAATGGTTTTATAAAATGTGAAATACTTGGGTTCAAGTTGCAAACTTGAACCCGCAAAGGAGGCCTGCATATAGGACGACCCTCGCGTTTAGACAGAGGCAGCTCCACGACGAAGATAAGTCATGCGGTAGCCAACCCGCGTATATCAGAGTGATCTACCGTCGTTTATCACTGCTGTTCTGCTCAAAGTTCACATCTTTAAAGGAGGTTAAATAAGAGTCTCATAAAAAAAGCATTCACTTGACAGGTTTAATACATATCAGTAGGTGATGTCCGCACTCGACAGAATTGTCCCTTGTGAGAAATTGAAGAATCCAACAGTTGCAGTTTAGTTCAATCCTTCCCAAGTTCCGAGGTCTTTATAACGGCTATCTCACCTTCATCTATTCTTTCGAATTCTCTTGTTCCTTAATATTATTTTGATTCTAATCTCCGGTTCCATATGATATAGTTCTATTATGAATCTGAAAAATCCCACCTGGTATAGTAATTGTTCGGTGGGGAATCATGATCGGGAAAGCGAGGCAAAATGACTAAGAAGAAGCTGGCATTGATGATGGAATGGATTCGGCCTGCCGGCATAGGACTTGCCTATTTTTTCGCTTACTATTTCGGCAATGATGCGATATCACGATTTCATATTCTTGGGCCATTCGTAGTGATGCTCATGTCAGGCACTGTGGCCTTTGAATCTCTGATACTGGGAGAAGTGGCCTCAGAGAAAATCGGCTATGAACCCAATCGTGCTTATCAAATTCAATCGGGTCTGGCCAATGCAGCCACAGCTATCACGGCTTTGCTTGTTTATGTGCTGGATTGGGGGCGATATGCGGATGCCACCATTGTTACAGCGATGTTGATGTTCTTTACTTTCTCGGCTGCCAATCATGTCGCCACAGCAATAATGGAACGGAACATGAAACCTGTCAATTTGCTGCGTCCGGCCATGGCGTTGTTATTGATTGGCTTCCTGTTCCCCCCCATGATCAAGGCGCTGTCTCAGTAAAGCTTTGTACAGCATGTATGAGAACAGAAAACGAATCAATAAATCCACCGGACGCTTATTTATCGCGCGGGTGATTATTTCGTATCTTTGGTAAAATATTTAAAAAAGAAAGAGGTGCTGTTTATGATTAGATCTATGGTGCTTGTGCTGTTAGCCTTAATGTTACTATCCAACCCTGCATATGCGGGCTGGCTTGATGATGTCACAGACAGTGTCCGCAAAGCAAAAGAAATTACTGATACCACCAGAGAGGTGGTCAAGCAGCCGGAGACAAAAGAAGATCCGGGGAAAACCAATGCCGATCGAAATATCCCTGAAGCTGTGCCCTCAAAAACATCTCAAAAATCCGGTTCAGGGGAAGGCGGTCAGGACATCGTAGCTTCTGAAGAGATCTACGGCAAATACGATTTCATTCCCGGTGATAAGGTCATTTTCTACGATGACTTCAGTGACACCGATGTCGGGGAATTCCCGCGCAAATGGTCGCTGAAAGGTCCCGGAGCAGGAGGGAATACTGTAGAAGTGGTTGACTATAAAGGCAAAAGATATCTGCGGTCTGTTCCCCCGGCATCGAAAGAAGAGGGATTGGCAGCGACTTCACTCTTCATACGATTCACTGCAAATAACGACATGCCTGAAAAATTCACCGTTGAATTTGATGCTGTACTTGCCCAGACAAACGGGCATCCTAATGAGTATTCCCTTCTTATGTTTGATGAGAACGGATGGCCGGCTCACATGCCGGGTTCAATCTATATTTCAGGGGAACAAGGGAAATCACACAATACCGCAACCTCGGTGGACAAGAATGACGGGAGAACCCATCACATTGCAGTCAGTGTCAACGGGACATTCGTCAAGGCGTATATTGACAATCAACGCGTCGTGAATGATCCTGACGCGGTGACACGGCCTATCAAGTTCATCGGCATGCATTTGTTTGCAAACCACGGCTATTCAGAGACGGTTATGTTCACAAATTTCAGGTTGGCAGAAGGCGGGAAAGATATCAGGTCAGCGCTAAATACTGAAGGTAAAATTGTTACCCATGGCATCCTTTTCGATACGGGTTCAGATAAGATAAGGCCAGAGTCACTTCCTACTCTCAAGAAAATACTTGCGATATTAGAAGAGAATCCTGATCTGAAATTCTCTATTGAAGGCCACACCGACAATCAGGGCAGGAGAGAAATCAACCAGCCCTTGTCCGAAAAGAGGGCAAATGCAGTGAAATCATGGCTGACAGGCAAGGGGATTTCTGAAGCCAGACTAAAAACCAAGGGCTGGGGAGATACAAAACCTATCGATACCAACGATATGCCTGAAGGCAGGGCAAACAACAGAAGGGTAGAGTTCGTAAAGTATTAATGGACTCATAAAAGGGGCTTTCCATGGAAGTGATTATATATATCATCGCAGGCATCATAATCGGTGGAGTTGGAGCATGGGTTGTTGCTTCTTCTCATCGGCAGAAAAAAAATGCAGAACAGATTGCTGCTATTCAGGCTTCTCATGCAAATCAAATCACTGAGCTTGAAAAGCGGGCGAGCGGCGCCGAGGCAATTATTGTTGAACTAAGGCAGCAGGTTCAGCAGGGGGATACAGAGATAACGCGAATAAGAGGAGAGCTTAATACTGAAAGCGAATTAAGGGCACGGCTTGATGAGTCACAGAGACATCTTAAGGAAGAGATCGCACGGTTTCAGGAGATGGAGAGCAAACTCAGTGAGACATTTAAAGCTTTATCTCTGGATGCGCTCAGTCAAAATACTGACGAATTTAAAAAGTATGCAGATGATTTCATAAAACTGGCTGAAGAAAAGCTGAAAACCCAAACAGTTGAAGGGAAGAAAGAACTTGAAGGGAAAAAAGAACTCATAGACCAGAATATTGAGACAATCAGCAAGACGCTTTCTGAAGTTCAGAGAAGGATTGAGGAGGTCGGCAAGACAAGCGGTGAAAAGTTTTCTGAGGTAAACACGCTGATTAAAAAACACGAAGAGGTTACCTCCAAACTGAAAGATACGACTGAACATCTGAGCCATGCCCTCGCAAGTTCCAAGAAAAGAGGTGAATGGGGAGAACGGATGGCAGAAGATATTATCCATCTCATTGGTATGGTAGAAGGTATTAATTACATAAAACAGAAGACCCTGGATAGTTCAGCGGGAAGGCCGGATTATACGTTTCTCCTTCCAAACAAATTGAAAATCAATATGGATGTGAAGTTCCCGATTGATAATTACATGCATTATCTCAAGGCTGAATCCGAGCATGACAGAAAAAGATATAGAGATGAGCTTTTAAAAAATACAAAAGTTATGATTAAACAGCTAACAACACGTGATTACATTAATCCTGCAGAAAATACGGTTGATTATGTGATTATGTTCATTCCGAATGAGCAGGTATACAGTTTCATCAATGAAACAGACATAAGAATTATGGATGAGGCTTTAAGGCAAAAGGTTATTTTATGTTCGCCTTTTACACTTTACGCAGTGCTTGCTGTAATAAGACAGGCGGTTGAAAACTTTAATCTTGAGCGGACTGCCTCAGAGATACTTAAACTGCTCAGTGAATTTTCAAAACAATGGGATGCCTATAAAGAAAAATTCAGGCTCATGGGCGAAAGACTGGATGCCGCCAAAAAGGAATATGATGCGCTCATCACGACACGTAGTAGTATGCTTGAGAGGCCATTAAAGAAGATAGAAGAAATGAGGAAGCAGAAAGCAATCGACTTAGATGAAAAGATTAAGCTTGATGAAATAGTTCTGCTTTGATAACGTTATGGAGAATAACCATATTCGAACATATAGGATCAACATAAAAATTAAATTGCAAAAAAGGAGGGAGAGATCATGTCAGAGAAATTAGGTCACGAGGAGTTTGTAAAAAAGGCTATAGTAACCTTAAGAAAAGAAGGATACAAAGGGATTCACACAGTATTTTCAGGGTTTAACACCGCTTTCAAGAAATACTTCAATGGAGAAAACCCTGTTGAGGTTACCAATAAGCTTGCACAGGAAGGGAAGATTGTAATCAGACCTGTCAAAGGTGGAGTGATGCTGTATCTGCCCGAGGATGCGCCTGCTTCAAGGGATGCGGCAGATGAGGCATTGAAGAAAATGGGCCTTGGATGAGATTAAGTTCTGCCGGAAGGGAAAAAGACATAAAAAAGGCTTATTGATGATACAATCCTGATTTCAGTAATAGAACAATTGAATATTAAAGGTCCTATAAGGTTGGTTTCATTCCTATGGAATCCAGCCATTCAGTAATCTCTTTTTTCATTGCCTTTGCATTGAACCCATGCCATTTTTTCCTTACTTTTGGATGACCGGTCAGAATATCCTTGAATCTCCTGAAAGCGCCTTTGCCATTAAGGGCTTCGGAAAGCTCTTCTTTGAGAAGAGGGTCTTCCACCATTTCTATGAATGCAGCTATGGATTTAAAAGCCACTTCAGAATTCCTTTCAGGTATGCGGATGAACCGGCCTTGTTCGTCGAGGAGGATCTCCAGCGCCAGTTCTACTTCATCTTCCATCCAATCCGGGATATCAGGTTCCTGGTCGAATTCTATATACTCTATGTCATCATCTATCTCTTCAGAATCACTATCATATAATTTCGATTTGACCTCCCTCAGAATCTCATCTGAAAATGTCATGACTTCACCTGTCTCCACATCAAGAAAGTAGTCGAAGTTATCTCTTACAACGTCTTCCATAGCCTTCTGAATCTCGTCAAAATTTACTTGCAGTTTTTTCACTTGGGAAGGCCTTTTATAAATCTAAGAAACTTTTCCTCTTTTTGGCAAGCCTGCCTCCAGGCGCATTGCAGGCAATATGCATGGAACCACGCATTGAATATGTCCGGTATTTTTCCATTTATATTAGACCACTTCACCCTGTCACCGGACTTTAACTCCAGCAATGTGAATGCTTTTCTGTCCATCTCTTTTATCTCAGATTCAGCCTCATTATCATAAAAACAGATTTTACCTTTCAGATAAGGACACATTGCGCAGACATCATCCGGTCCCGGGTAAGCCTCTATATCCTCTCCATCCTCAGCTCTTTTAATGATTTTCCAAAGATTTTTTATAAATTCAGGATTATAACCTTCACCCTTAAAAAAATGGAGACAAATAAGATGATGACCTCTGAGCTTTATCGGCAGTTTTGGCAGAGACTTCATAATATTTAAGATTTGATCAACGGGTCTCTTATGCCTGCTTCTTTGAATCCCCTTGCCCTGAAAACACAGCTGTCACATCTTCCGCAAGGAACGAGTTTTAAGTTTTTGGTTTTAAGTTTTAGGTTTTTCACTTTTAACTTTTCACTTTTAACTTTTGCAGGTTGCGGGTCATAGCAGCTCCATGTAAGTGAGAAATCAAGCCCCAGTTCAATCCCTTTTCTGATGATCTCTGACTTCTTCATGGCAATGAGAGGAGCTTTCACTTTAAATCTTAATTTGCCTTCAACAGATACTTTTGTCGCAAGGTTTGCCATCTCCTCAAAGGCCTTCAGATATTCCGGCCTGCAGTCAGGATAACCGCTATAATCTATGGCATTGGCTCCGATGAAAATATTTTCCGCCAAAAGAACTTCTGACCATGCCAGAGCAAAAGACAGAAATATCGTGTTTCGGGCCGGGACGTAGGTGATTGGAATAGTTAAAAGTTGAGAGTTAAGAGTTGAGAGTGAATCTTTAATTTTCATTTTATTATGAATCCTGAATTCTGATTTCTGACTTTTGTTCTTTTTCGGCACTTCTATCTCTGATGTTAAGGCAGACCCGCCGATCTCACGGAGGTCAAAATTTATGATAAGATGTTTTTTGACACCAAAGGCTGATGCAACCATTTTTGCAGACTCAAGTTCTCTCTTGTGGCGCTGGTTATAATCAAAGCTCAGGGCGTGTACGTTGTAGCCTTCAGATTTTGCAATTGCAAGTGCAGCAGAAGAATCAATCCCGCCGCTCAGGAGAACTACGGCCTTTTGAATATTTTGTGCATAAATATCTTCTTTCATCAGTAAATATCGTCAGATGTGCCCTCCTGAGCGTCTGCACCTTTGCTGAGAACAATGAATGTATAGTCATTATGTTTATAAATATAAGGTTTCCCCCAGGGATCCAATCTTTTAGAAAACAGATCAAGTGACTCAGGATACGAGTCATGCTCGAATTTGTATGACTCTATTTTAAACCTCAGATCATCAATGGCCTCTGAAGCACGGAACCTCTTGAATGTATCAGCAGAGCTGGAAAATACTGAAAACAGGGAGAGTAGAAATGCAGATAAAATAGCCAATATGGGTAGAAAACGATATGAAAATACAGCTCTCCTCGACTCCACAGGAGGAGCTTCAGCAATAACAGGCAAAACCTCTTTAGTCTGAATAATCCCTTTTTCAATAAGAGAAACAAGGGTTTTTGATATAGAGAAATCATCTTTCCCGGTAAAATCTATTATCGTGCTGACATCGTTTTCTCCATCAACAAGTGAAAGAATTTCTCTTTCCTCTTCAGTCAGTTCCCTTATATCTGCAGCCTTCTTTGTAAATACAGTATCAAGCGTTATCTTGCCCTCAATAAGAGTCCATTCATCGACTATCCTCAACCCCTCCATGAGGATGTGCTGAGTGTCAATTAACAGGGGGATATCCTTATCGACCGGAACTTCCTGTGGTGTGAACTCATATGATCCTTCTTTCCAGCCGAATATCTGAACGACTGTCTCCTTTATCTGTCCTGTGATTATTTCTACAATCTGTTCTTTCTGTACGATTCCCTTTTTAACAAGGAGATTCCCGATCCTTGCATTAGAGCTGCGTTGTTCATCAAGCACAACTTGCAGGTCTTCTTCCCCTAAAATGCCCTTTTTTACGAGTATTTTACCAAGCCGGTTTGCCTCTATCCTTCTCTTTGATTCTGCGCCTGCGATATTCCCGTTAATGAAGAGCAGTCTTATCTTATCCATCTGGCCTTCAAGTGTGAGCACACCTGTCTTACGCTGGAAAAAAATCAGCTGGAGTATGTCAGCGAGACCAAAATCTTTCAGAGATCCTTCTAAAGCCAACCTTTTGCAAGCCTCCGTCTTGTTATTATGTTAGATATAAAATATACCGCTATCATCAAAAATAGCGAACTTAAGTTTAACCAGAGATGTGAAAATCCGGACATCTCTATTGCGAATATCGAATTCGTTAAAGGAATAAAAAGGAAAAATAAAAATGCCCAGAGAAAGAGGAAACCGTATAAAACACTTCCTGCGTATATTTGGCCTAAGCCAGGTATTATGAAAGAGATGATTTTTATCATATCTCTTCTCTTTTTCTGGTATTCATAAACAGTCAGAATTCTTGCAACCCTCTCCTTCGCGTCCAGTTCATCAAGCTTTACTATAGATCTGTAACATTGCAGGCACATATGCCCCCAAAGAATGTGTTTTTCACATTTGCTGCAAAGGATCTTTCCGCACCTTTTACACCTGTAAGCTGTTTGTTTAAAGCGCTTGTCCATGATGTAAAAAAAGATTGCCATAATTAATGCAAGCACAGGCATGAAGATAATCGGCACTGTTGATAACCCCAAAGCCGTAGAGCGAAATGTCATTCCTCTGGAATATTTCCAGAGAGCAGATACGGGCAACCCCTCATCAACAACAAACCTGTTCGGGTTCCTCCCTGCTATGGTTCTAAACCTTGATACAGCGTCGTTATCCAATCTTTGTGCTGAGAGAAAATATTCCTCGCCTTTGTCAAAGTCGAGTGTTTCTCTGTATACCTGGCTGAGATTGTAAAGCACAGAAGGAAGCGCTTTCAGTTCAGCAGCTTTTCTGTATAGTTCCTTTGCTTTTTCCAGGTCGTTGACGCCAACATAGCAATTTGCAAGATTATTATATGTCCGGGAGTCAGGTTTCAGAGCAAGGATTTTATTGTAGATATATATTGCTTCGGTATAACCGCCTTCACGCTTTAGCGCCAGAGCATATGAGAAGAGTTCGACAGGATTATCCTTATTTTTTAAGACTGAGAGTGCGTATGTGTTACCCTTTGATTCATTGACCTGCACAACAGCCTTTAATGTTCCGGAGGAAGGCGCGTTGAAAACTATTGAAAATGCAGAGAAGACAAGAGGCAGAGAAAGAAGAAAGAGGAGGTAAAGGCATACAATGATCTTGTCCCATTTTTTCATGTAGAAGCTGATGATAATGAGTAATCCTCCTAATAAATAAAGAGGTCCGAACAAAGAGAACAGAAGAACAAGCAGGGTAAATGCCTTGCCGCCGGCCTCTTGTATATCATGGGAGAACAAGGGAATATCTTTCGGAAGCCTTATCATGACAATGATGAGCATGGCAGAGACAAAAGAGAGTATAATGCTCATGAACAAAGAGGAGGCCATCATGAATGACCACCAGAAATTCCTTTTATAAGCAGCTATCCCCTGTAATATGTAATCAAAGGCCTCAAATACTCCTTCAGGCTTGATATTAAAGCTGGCCTTTGATAATTCAAAGTAAACAGCAGGCAGGTCGGGAGAATACCTTAAAGCATCTCTCAGAAGACTCTTAGCCCGGGCATTGTCAGCTTTTGATTGCTGTATGAAAAGGTATGAATAAGGTTCTGAGTTTCTTATTCCCCTGTTCAATTGTTCTTCATATACATCTGCACCAAAGGACAGAGAAGGAATGAGGAACAGATGTAAAAAGAGGAGAAAGGCGAATTTTTTCATGCCCGCTCTCCTATCTTTCTTTCAGTGCCTTTCATAAGCTTCTGAATATTATCTCTGTGTCGTATTAATATAAGCATAGTGATTATAATTGCTATGGGTAATTTCCCTTTGCTATCAGGGTCAAAGAGCAGGATATTTACCGGGAAAAGTCCGAATGCCACAATTGCTCCAAGAGATGAGTATTTTGTAAAAAAAGCTACTAACAACCAAAGCAAAAGTGTTATCACAGCTGCCTGTGGTGTATAGATCAAAAGGACTCCAAAACTTGTCGCAACGCCCTTGCCTCCCTTGCACCCTAAAAAAATTGAGAAATTATGTCCCAGGATCGCAGAGATGCCAATAAGCCCTTCATATAAAGGTCCCACTCCCAAATACCTTCCTATTGCAACTGCAACGGCGCCTTTTAAAATGTCCCCGAGAAGGGTTAAAGCAGCCGGCCATCTGCCGAGCGACCGTAATACATTTGTTGCACCGATATTCCTGCTGCCAACCTTCTTAAGGTCGACCCCTTTTGCCTTTGCTATTATTATACCAAAGGGGATGGATCCAAGAATAAACGCGATAATCAAAAGCAGGCTTATTTTAATCATATGCTCTTTTAAATCTTTTTCCCAAAAGATATTGTGTATTGTATGCCTGATATAATAGACAAAAAGAGCGCTGCCCAAATCAGGACTAAACCGATATCATAAAGATCAATATCAAATATGCTTCTCCCGAGTATGAGGCAAAGGATTGCTATGATCTGTGTAGTTGTCTTTATCTTTCCTCCGACTTCAGCCGGTATCACTATGTCCTTTGAAAGGGCAACTACCCTCAGACCAGTCACAAGGAATTCTCTTGCTATAATAGTGATCGCTATCCATGCAGCCAGCCGTTCCATATCAACAAGCACAACCAGAGCGGATATTACCAGGAATTTATCAGCAATCGGGTCGAGTATAATGCCGAACTTTGTGATATCCCCGGAACGCCTTGCAAGATAACCATCGAGGAAGTCAGTCAAGGAAGCAATGCCGAAGATAAAAGCGCCGAAAAGTGGATGCAGGTAAACCGTAGACACAAAAACCGGAATGAGGATTATCCTGCTTAGCGTGAGAGCTGTTGGAAGATTAAGTTTTAGAGTAGCCATCTAAAATGTCTTTCCATAGCCCCTTTGTTTTCAGGAGAAAGTCGCAGATTTCTCTCACTGCGCCCCTGCCTCCCCTCTTGTTCGTAACCATTTTTGCATAAGCCTTAACCTCATCATCTGCATCAGAAACAGCCACTGGTAGTCCGCACATCCTGAGAACAGGGATATCAACGATATCATCACCAACATAAGCTATCTCATCGCTGTTCAGGGAATATTTCACAGAAAGATCCCTGTAAGCAACCCTCTTGTCATAACACGCCTGGAATATATCTTTGATGCCTAGTTCGAGAGCCCTTCTCTCAACGACCTTCGATTGTCTGCCTGTTATAAGGGCTACCCGAATCCCTGCATTTATAAGCATTTTTATCCCGTGTCCGTCCCGAACATGAAAGGATTTTAATTCATTATCCTTGTTGTCAAATATGATGGACCCATCTGTAAGGACACCGTCTACATCAAGGACGAGCAGTTTAATCTTTTGAGCGATTCTGCGTAGTTCCGTATCAGAGATATTTTTCATTATTATGTCGCAGCTTTAATAATATAAAGGTGTAAGAAAGAAAATTATTACATGAAAAGTATATCAAAGAAAATGAGAAATGTCATTGAGAAACATTGATAACTACTTGCAGGTATGTAGTCGCAACCGGCTATTATAACTCGATATTTCCTTCTTCCCTGGAAATGGAAGCAGCTGTAAAAAGATGAATAGGCCTATTTGGTAGCAGGTGGTCTCATACTAATTATAGATTCTCTGGTGAATATGCTTTGTTCCGCCACAGAGCAGTTCAAATATATCTTCATATTTGGAATCGATTTTTTGAAAAATCTCTCTGCCGATAAAATTATGCTTTGATGCAAGTTCCAGGCATATTTGTGTCTTTGAGGCTGCCTGCGCTGCATCTGATAACTTATTTACAAAAATCGAATCCTCTTCTTTTGCGCGCCAGGCTTCTGCAAGATTGGTGCATACGAGCCTGGAATAACTCCTGACCTGATCAATTAAGTGATATTTTTCTCTCGGGAAACATTTTGACACCTCAAAAACTTCTTCAGATATCTCAACTGCAGTTTCGAACACAAAATGATAAACCTCATAATCCAGTCCACCATTTGTTCCCTTTTTCTCGTACTTCATCTTTTCAACCTCCTTATATTGAAATGTTATTTATTACGCCAAAGCTTCTTAATGCATCTCTGATAATATTCGTGGAAACAGGCTTCTCAAAATAATATGCTGCGCCAAGGGTATATGCCTTTTTCATAATATCCTGGTTCCCATAAGCTGTTATAAGAATAACCTGGGTGTCCGGATGACGTTCTTTAACATAGCGAATAATGTCCAGACCTTCTTCTCCTGCAATGCCTGAAAGCCTGAGATCTGCGATAACAGCATCGTAGGGGTGTTTATTCAAGAGCGCTTGAACTTCTTCGAAAGTTTCAGCAGTATCAACTTCAACTCCTGGTGATTGAAGCAGTTTCTTGAAAGCAATCAGAATAGTTGTCTCATCATCTACTATAAGCAAATGTTTAGGCATGTTTAATCCTTAAAAAGCAAGATTGATGCCATACCACGGAAACTGTTGTAACTATAAGGTGAATAAAGATATTTTATATACTGCCGGCTGGTAATATATTCTCAGATGCGTAAACCCGAGTCTCATTGATGAGACTCGCAGATGCTTTATGAGGGTGACTTTAGGGCTGGTCAGGCAGGAAATCTCTGCACATACAAGGTGTTGTTTGATGAATATATTATTTTGGGGCTTGCTGAAATTTTTTCAGTTTTCTGTACAAAGTGGCTCTTGAGATGCCCAATGATTCTGCAGCCTTACGGGTATCTCCGCTGAAATGTCTGACAGCTTCTCTAATATGTGCTTCTTCGATATTTTCCAGATTGTTCATATCCTTATCATGACTCATGAAAACGGGCTGCGATTCAAGGCTTGAGAAATGCTCAAGGGTTAATGACTGTCCGTATGCAAGCAAAAGACCTCTTTCCAATACATTTCTTAATTCGCGGATATTTCCCGGCCAGGGATAAGTTTTCAGCAATTGCATTGCTTCTGAAGATATCTTGACATCGGGCGCCCCAAGATTTCTGAGAAGATGCGATACAAGTCCGGGCATGTCTTCCTGTCTTTCCCTCAGAGAAGGAATAACAATAGGGAGCACGTTAATGCGGAAATAGAGGTCTTTCCGGAATCTGCCAAGATGTGTTTCTTCCAGAAGATCTCTGTTTGTCGCACATATAAGTCTGAATTCACTTCTTCTGACCTTTACCTCACCAACCCGCCGGTAATGCTTTTCCTCAATTACCTTAAGAAACTGGGCCTGTACCCCGATATCCATATCACTGATTTCATCCAGGAAGAGAGTCCCGCCGTCTGCAACCTCGATAAGTCCCTGTTTATCCTGCACTGCTGTTGTAAAGGAGCCCCTTGCATGACCAAAAAGTTCACTGGCGAGAAGATCTCCCCTGAGATTTGAACAGTTGACCTCAACGAAAGGCGCTGAACTGCATAAGCTGTTGTCATGCAGCCATCTGGCAAGAATGCCTTTGCCGGCGCCGGTTTCTCCAAGCAGTATTATAGGAGAATCATTTTTTGCTGCAAGAGCGGCAAGATTCATAACTTTTTTCATGGCAGGGCTTTCGCCAAAATAGATCTGGTCCTTTTTCTCAAGCCGCTGGCTGGTCAGATTCTTTCGTCTGAGGGTTCCAAGCTCAAGGCTTTTTCTCAGGAAAATATCAAGGTCCTGCATATTTACGGGTTTGGTGAGGAAATTATCTGCTCCACGGCGCATGGCATCTACAGCTATAGGGATGTCACCGAAACCAGTGATGACAATGATAGGGATGTCAGGGTAGTTCTCTCTGAACTCTATTATCCATTCCAGGCCGCTTCCATCAGGCAGGTTGAGATCAAGCAGTACAGCATCAAAACGCTGGGATAAGAGCGCCTTGTGCGCATCAGAGAGACATGAGGCTTCCTGAACAATATAACCTGACCTTGAAAGATACTTCGTGAATCCGAATCTGGTTGCCTCTTCATCTTCAATTAAGAGTATTTTGGGTTTCATAGTTCAACTTCCTGAAGAACAGGAAGACTGATTTCTACTGTGCATCCAGGCGAAGGATCATTGTTCTTTATTCCTATATTACCACCGTGGGCCAAAATAGTGTTTTTGGCCAGGCTTAAGCCTAAGCCATTCCCTCTTTTTCTGGTGGTAAAAAACGGTTCGAAGACTTTTTGAAAGTTTTCTGTAGGCAATCCGGTGCCCTGATCAACTATACGTATCCGGACAGTTATCCCCTTGGGGTTTGAAACAATAATCTGTATTTCACTCCCTTCAGGGCTATGCTGTGCTGCATTCTCCAACAAATTCAGTAAGACCTGCTGAAGTCGTGAACTGTCTGCCATAACAGTAAGATTGCTGTTATGATCTGGCAGAACAAGTCGAACCTTATGCGTTTTTGATAAGGGCATCTGTTTCCATAAATCCAGGGTAGCAGTGCATATTGATGGAATAAACTCCTGATGCAGACTTGATGGCTGAACCGGTTTCCCCAGATCTAATAAATCCCCCATTAAACGGGACAGGCGGTCGACCTGGGTTCGAATGTGATCAAGGAAAGGCTTATATTCAGGGTTATCTCCAATATCCTGGAAGAGGGCTTCAGTGATTGCCAGTATTGCATTCAGCGGGTTCCTTACCTCGTGAGCAACCCCTGCAGCCATCTGACCCAGAATCTTCATTCTGTCCAGCTGCCTCAATTGTGTCTCCATAACATTACGTTCAAACTCATATGCTATATATCTTGCGAAGATTTCAATAAGGCGGATTTCATCTTCAGTAAATGTCCGCTCTTCATAATCCATAGCACAGAGAAAGCCAACCACTTTACCTCTTATATTCCTTATGGGGACCCCGATATGAGTTCTGAATTTATTTTCTGAGAGAAGCTTGCTGCCCGGAAAGATAAGATCAAGAAGGCCTTTTATCTGGTGCGTCTCTTTTTTTTCACAGACGATTGCGCAGGGAGTATGCTCTAAGGAACTTATTTCGTTATGGATAAATTTTCCGTCGGTTATTCTCGAAATTATTTTGATCTGATCTTCTTCAATATGCTGAACAGCAACATATGAGATTTTGAGGAGACTGGAAAGGTTGTAAACCACCTGATCATAAACTGCCTCATGAGAACCGCGAAGGGTGGTTGCGATATTATAGACTGACTGCAGCGCCTCAAGACTTTGTACTAATCTCTCTTCTGAGATTTTACGTTTTGTAATATCTTCAATAACGCCGTCTATCCATTTGATCTTGCCCTTTTCATTGTATTGAGCTTTTGCTGTTATCGACCCCCATATAGGGATGCCGTCTTTTCTCCTCAGTTTGATCTCCTCATTTTTGACAAACCCCTGTTTCTGGATTTTTTCAACGAACTGTTGTCTTTCTATTGGATTCTGGTAGAGATCAGCGGAGGAGATCGTCATGAATTCTTCGGCTGAATCATAGCCGAACATCTTGAGCATTGCAGGATTTACCTGAAGGAAACGTCCATGAGTTCCCGCAGTATTTCTGTATATTCCGATGTTGATATTTTCAACGAGTGTCCGGTATTTTTCTTCTGACTCGATTAAATCATTCTCAGTCCGGTTGCGATCAGCTACAACCGAGTTGACTTCTGCTTCCCATGAGTTTATCTTGAGAGCCTGCCTGTCTTTTGGATTTATATTTTTTTTTGTTCTCATCAGGTAAAATTTCTGCTATTCTGTACTCACATATATTTAGCCTATGATTAAATTTTATCAGAATACATACAGCATCTCAATAAATAAATGACCGGAAATAAATGACCGGATTAAACAATTAAAAGAAGTAGAATAAATATAAACATAAAACCGGAGGAAGATATGGGAAAGATAATTAAAATCAAGAAATATTCTGTTCCTATGGAAAAACTTCGCTGGATCTGTTCAGATGATGTGTTTCAGTTTGAATGCACATCGGATATAGAGCCTCTTAAGGAATTTATCGGGCAGGACAGGGCTATTGACTCAATAAATTTTGGTCTTGCTGTTGAAAGATCAGGATATAACCTTTTTTTGACCGGACTTACAGGAACCGGCAAGGCAACAACCATTAAGGCCCGGCTGCAAAAATTTCTTGATGAAAGGGAAGCAAAGGGGATTAAGCCCAATATCTATGATTGGTGTTACGTGTATAACTTTTCTGCTCCGGACCAGCCCCGGATACTTAAATTGCCGCAGGGGCTGGGAAAATCCTTTGGCAATCATATGGAAGAACTTCTGAAAACTCTGAAAGAAGAGATACTGAAGACCTTCGGTACCGAGGAATATAACAAGAAAAAACAAGATGTTATAGAAGGAAATCAGAGAAGATACCAGGAAGCTATGGATGAACTTGAAAGAGAAGCTGCGGAAAAAAATCTCATGGTTCAGCTTTCCCATTTAGGCGCTGCTGTGGTCCCGCTGTTTGAGGGGAAACCGATGTCAAGGGAGGAATTCCTGAAACTTCCTGAAGCTGAAAGGGAGGAGATTGAGGAAAAACGTCTGGAGATGATGAAAAAAGTTGATGAGACCTATACGCGGCTCAGGGATCTGGAAAAAGTTATTAGTGAAAAAATGAAGGAGAATGATATAAAGGCTGGTGAATTTGCGATAGCGCGTCCCTTTGAGGATATGTTCAGAAAGTATGCAGAATATCCTGAAATTACAAATTATCTCAAAGAAGTGAGAGAATATACCCTGTCAAAATTGGATTTATTTTTGCAGACACCGGCCCCTCCCCAGTCTCCTGGTATAGTTCCGGTTCAGCAGGCAGATCCTTTTATGGCGTATAAGGTCAATGTTTTTGTGGATAACAGCTCCATAAGCGGGCCTCCTATTGTCATTGAACCCAACCCGAACTGGTTTAACATGTTCGGAAAGATCGAGAGAAAGGCCTTAATGGGGACTTATCTAAGCGATCACACCATGATCAAGGCGGGAGCGGTTCAATCAGCTAACGGCGGTTACTTAATCGTCAGCATCCGTGATGTGTTGCTCAATCAGGGTGTATGGGAGGGATTGAAAAGGGTTATCAAAACAAAAGAGGTTCGGGTTGAAGATCCCTGGGAACAGTTAGGGTACTTTACTCCGCAGGCTATGAGGCCGCAGCCAATACCTGTAGATTTCAAGATAATTGTTATGGGAGATGATTCCCTCTACCAGATGCTGAACCTTTATGATGAAGATTTCTGGGAGATGTTCAAAGTAAAAGCAGATTTCGACTCTCTCATGAAACGTACTGATGCAAATTTGATGGCCTATGCCTGTTATATACGAAGTTGCTGTGACACTGAACTGCTCCTGCCTTTTAATCGCACAGGGGTCATAAAGGTTATTGAACATTCAGTCAGATCAGCAGGAGATCAGGAAAAGCTTTCTGCGAGGTTTGGTCCTTTAAGAGATTTGCTGATTGAATCTGATTACTGGGCAAGGGAATCTAAAAGTCAGGAGATAACCGGAGAACACGTCGAAAAAGCAGTAAAAGAGAAAATTCACCGGCTGGACTTGATAGCTGAACGCATGCGCCAGATGATCGGAGAAGGGACCATCATGGTTGATGTTGAAGGAGCAGTTACAGGCCAGGTGAACGGACTGGCAGTATACGATCTCGGCATCTTCAGTTTCGGACAGCCTAACCGCATAACCGCGAAGACCTTTTTGGGAAAACGCGGTGTGATCAATATAGAAAGAGAATCACAGCTCAGTGGCCGTATTCATGACAAAGGAGTCCTTATCTTATCAGGCTATTTAGGATGGAAGTATGCACAGGATAAGCCCTTATCACTTTCTGCGAGCATATGTTTTGAACAGTCATATTCAGGCGTTGAAGGAGACAGCGCCTCTTCAACAGAGCTTTATGCAATCCTGTCCAGTCTCGCAAACTTGCCTATAAAACAAAACATCGCAGTTACAGGTTCTGTAAATCAAAAAGGAGAAGTCCAGCCAATTGGAGGAGTTAACCAGAAGATAGAAGGTTTCTTTGATGTCTGCAAGGCAAAGAGTTTGACAGGTGATCAGGGGGTTATGATTCCCCATTTGAATATCAGGAACCTGATGCTGCGTGAGGACGTGGTGAAAGCAGTACAGGAAGATCAATTCCATATCTATTCAGTTAAAACCATCGATGAAGGGATTGAAGTCCTGACCGGCATGCCTGCCGGAATGAGAAAGGCAGACGGCAGTTATCCGAAGGACACGGTGAATTTCCTTATTCACAAGCGTCTGAGGGAGTATGCGAAGAAATTAAAGGGCTATACTGCCTCTGAGGAGAAATAGTTTAGGGTAATTATTGAAGCTTTTATCGAATTTGCAAAAGAATATAAACCCCTAACCTTCAGCTTTGAAGGGGGAGAAAATGTAAAGGAAGTAAAGGATTGGGAGGAGATTAAAAAAAGCTAAAATAGCAAATGTTTGACTTCATTTCTAAAATAGAATATTATAATTTTTTATATTCAATGGACAATTCCTTAAAATCTCTATATTTTTCACGTAATGAAATAGAAGATAACCTATATTGAATAAAATTGAATAATCTACAAAAAATTGCTCATTTATTTCAAAACACTGACTTGGACAGCCAACTTGAACAAAACAGGAAAGTCAGAAAGAAATATTTAGTAAACGTTCTTAACTACGTTAATTTTCAAGACAGCACCATCCTTATAAATCTCAAACATCTAAAATTCGGCAATATTATATCCCTTCCCGCTAAGCCGCAGCCGTGCCTTGGAGACACTTTAGACTGTCTCTGGGTTCAAAAAACAGATCTTTCCCAGAAACTGAGCTCCTATAAATTTCTCAACTTTATCGTCGCCGATGGCCATAAACTGATTCTTGTTAAAACTGACGTGAATAGGATAAGTGAGGAAGGAATAACTTTTATTCTTCCAGAAACGTGCTATGAAGTGGGTACTCGTAAAGTAAGAAGACATTTATGCGAAGGCATACAGGTTAAATTGATTCAAAACAGTGTAGTATTTTATGGATCTCTCTTGGATTTCAGTGCCGCCTCTTTCAGTATAGAAGTTTTGGCTGCACCGCCTCAAACATTTCAATGGATTAATCCCGAATTCACCGTACATGTTATTTTTAAAAATGAACAAGACATTCTTTATTCAGGGGAATGCAAGATAGTCAGGCAAACCCTCAATCAAAA
>Ga0194126_10000654_pt1 | contig 57941 bp, 57 predicted proteins | sample TA2KigC150mmetaG_FD_148641 | JGI IMG/M metagenome (GOLD analysis project Ga0194126, IMG submission 148641) | Freshwater microbial communities from Lake Tanganyika, Tanzania - TA2015035 Kigoma Deep Cast 150m | ecosystem: Environmental > Aquatic > Freshwater > Lake | place: Tanzania: Lake...
TTCGTTCGACTTCATCGGTTTTCGCTGCGCCCTCTCACCCTGACTCTGAAATGCTGGCCTCTGGAGTACTGGGATTCTGAATCGGGGGGGATGCAAGGGGGGGGGCAGTGCCCCCCCCTTGCCGGAAACGATTATCGGAATTGGCACTTTATCCTTGGCATCAACGGGTTATGCCCGTTTATGCAGGGACCCCCGGGAGCGTGCTGCGGGGCGGCGCCTGGTACAACAATGGAAACTTATGCGTTCCGCCAACCGAAACACGACGATCCCGATTACCGTGCCACTTACATCGGTTTCCGGTGTTCTGTCTCCCCAGGAGTATTCCTCGAAGGCCAGGTGCGCCGTCTCTATGGAGCAGCGCTGTCGCCCAGAGCGAAGTTTCCGGGCCTGTTCCCGGTCAGGCATTTTCCGCAATGCCTGACCAAAGATGTACGACCCTGTCCGGTGTGGTAGGCCTGCGGGTTCGAAGCTCAGGGCAGGGTCGGGACACGGTTTTCTGGGAAACGGGCTGGAGCCTGACGAAGTTACGCTGCCGGCATCCCGTATCCCGGAAACTTCGAGGGCGATGAATTTGTGTTCACGATTGACAGGCTGCCAGCCAGGAGGTTATACTAATATCTCACTGGTATAACAAGAAATGAAAAAGTATGGTAACTGCAACGGTTTCTTCCAAAGGTTGGATTGTGATTCCTATCGAGTTGCGGCGCAAGTTTGGCATTCAGGCCGGCGGTACTGTGCATATCTATGATTATGGCGGCTTGCTCACCATCATCACTGCCCTCGAAAATCCTATCTCTGAGGCCATGGGCATGTTTGCCGAAGGGACTTCACTCACCCAGGCATTATTGAGGGATCGGGCCAATGAACGCCAACGAGATAGCCAGAGAACTGAACAACTACGTTCTAGATAGTTTCGCCTTGCTGGCATATCTGCAAGGTAAACCAGGAAAGGAACGCGTCAAAGCCATCCTGGAACAGCCCCAGCCGACGACCTTTCTCTCTGTCATCAACCTGAGCGAGGTGCTGTATATCTTCGAGCGCGAGCAGGGTCTGGAACAGGCTCGTAAAGCATTGGGTGTGATCCAGCAACTCCCCATCCAGATCGAGGAGATCGATCTGCAAACTGCGATTACCGCCTCCCATATCAAAGCTGGCTATCCCATGTCTTTAGCGGATTCTTTTGGAGTAGCGCTTGCGCAAAAGCGAAACGCCTGCCTGGTGACTGGTGATCCCGAGTTCGAGAAAGTGACAGCCCTGATCGAGATCGAATGGCTGCCAGTTCAGGATCGATTCGAACCGCCATAGCCATTGCCCATCCACGCCCTGGATGCTATCCATCGTGACCTGAAACCCAGCAAAATCATCTTCGACGAAAAAGTTTGCGTCTCTACGTCCGCCTGAGCAAGATACTCATGTTGATCGAAGAAAAAAACCTCCATTTGATCCCTCTTCCAAATGCACATCAGGAAACCGCGCTCTTTGGATACTATATGCCTCACCTGCCGGATTTTCTCGCCGATCACACTCTTCTGGGAAAGACCCCGGTAGAGAAACTTGGTGAGGTCTTGGCGCGTTTCGAGCGTTTTGTAATCGGGTTGCGCAAGTATCGTGATTCAGCTTATGCTCTGCGTTTTATTTCTCAGCCCGAGTATGGAGCAGCGGACATCTACCTGTTAGTACGCATTACATCGCATCGGGATCAGGCAGCCAGTCGTGCTCAGCAATTGGCGCTCGATTTGAGCACACACATGACCAGCTTCGGCTTGCCCAATAAACCCATCACAGATCAACCGCTGGGAGGAAAACAACTTTCATTAGGGCAGATGCTCAATCCTTTTGGAGACTCATTTTCTGTCGTGGAGATCCGGCAACATGAGCGGCTTGTGCCCCTGATGACCATGGATAAAGAGGCCTATGTAATCCATCCTTACTGGGGGGCAAGCGGTGCCTGTCTGGAACCTTTCGAAACCCTGTTGCGCCAGTCTACACCAGTGGTCATCAGCGTCTATCTGCAACCTGATGAAGTGACACCTGCTGAATACGAGAATTTAGCCGAGGCAGCGCACATTGCCCAGACCCTAGCCGACCTGGATATAAAGACTTACAGCGATACGGCCATCCGCCGTCGCCGGGATCCGGGGGCTGACTTGGTGGGGCGCATTTATGATGCTTATCTCAATTCACTCGTAGAGCCGTTCATTCTCGTTGTGCAGGTGGCCAGTTCTGACCCTAACGCAGCCTGGACGGTAGCCCGTTCGTATGCTTCTGCCATAACGGCGCTATCATCACAGCCCGTCAGTAGCGCGACGGGGCAGAACTTGCCATCGGCGACCGATATTGTGGCTCCTTCCAACTATCACGAGTCTGCGACTGCCCGCCACGCTTTCGAAACTTTGCTGTGGATGCCATGGGGGAATTCTCTGGCCAGCCCGGGTAAAGAGCGCTTTCCATATTTAGCTGGCGCTCGCGGCGCCAGCGCGGCCTTTCGTTTTCCGGTGAGTGTGCAGGGGGGCATTCCGGGGATTGCGGTTCGTCAAAATCCGCCTGATTTCGAACCCGGTCCACGACCCAATACGCACAGCCCCGCAGAAATCCATTTGGGGAATTTTCACCGTGGCGGCGCGGCAACGATTTCTCCCTCGGCGCTCACCCGCCATACCCTGATCACCGGGTTTACCGGCAGCGGAAAAACCAACACCGTGCTTTATTTGCTCGATCAACTTTGGAAAACGCACCGCATTCCTTTCCTGGTTATCGAATCGGCAAAGAAAGAATATCGCGCCTTAACCCGCGTGGCGGGTTTCGAGGATTTGCTGGTGCTTACGCTTGGAGATGAGACCACATCGCCTTTCCGCCTCAATCCTTTCGAGTTGCTCCACGGTGTGCGGGTGGAGGCCCACCTGGGGCGTTTACAGGCCTGTTTCGATGCTGCACTGCCTCAATTTGGTATTCTGCCTTCCATCGTCGCAGAAGCGCTGGAGGAAATATACGGGTCTAAAGGATGGAAACTGACCGATCTGGGGGCGCCTGATGATAAACGCTTGTTCCCTACCATGCGCGATATGTTCAACCAGGTGATTCGCGTGGCAGAAAGCCGTGGTTATGCTGGTGAAACCTATCATAATATTCGCGCCGCCGCGGCTGGGCGGATCGGCAGTTTGTTGCGAGGCAGCCGGGGACACATGTTTGGATGCCAGCGTTCTTTTCCCGCGGAGGTTATCTATAATCGCCCGGTGGTGCTGGAACTCAACGACCTCAACCAGGATGATAAAGCTCTGACGATGATGTTCTTACTCACCTGGCTGCGAGAATACCGTGAACTGAATCCGGGAAAACAATTACAGCATATCACTGTGGTGGAAGAAGCCCACAATGTATTCAGTAATGTGCAATCGGTGAGCAATACGGAGGTCGCCGCCGATACCAAAGCCAAAGCCGTGGCTGCCTTCTCTGATATGCTGGCAGAAGTGCGCGCCTACGGGGAAGGTTTGGTGATTTCGGACCAATCGCCTGAAAAGTTAGCCCCAGATGCCATGCGCAACACGAACCTGCAAATCGCGCACCAGTTGAGAGACAGGCACGACCGTGATGCTATCGCACGCGCTATGATTATGGACGAAACCCAGCAGGAATACATGGGGAAATTGCGCATCGGAGAAGCGGCTTTGTTCCGTACCGGTATCGAAAAGGCCACCTTTGTCCGGGTCCCGGAGTACAAAGATTCTGCCGGATTCGATTCTCTTCCAGGTGATGCGTTTATCAAAGAACGCATGGCTGCTTTTCAGCAAGAGTATTTAGTGGCATCACTACCTTTTGATGGCTGTCGTTTTTGTGGCAGTCCTTGTGATTACAGAGAAGCAATCGAACCGTACACCCTGGACAAAGAACTTCATGAACATTTCATCAGTGCGCTCAGACAATTCGATCAACAACCTGAAGCAGAACACTGGCCTAAACACTGGAAAAAGATAGCCGATGTATGTGCTGACGCTGCTGATCAGGCAGGTTACCCAAACCAAATAGATGCATCCTACTGCTACTTGGCTCATGAAATCGATTTCCCTTTTACCACCCATATGCGAAAAGAATTTGTGAGTGCGTTGGGGAGAACCCCCGAGGAGGCTATTAGATGAGAGAATGGCGGGATGACGAAAAGGCGAGTGATACAGATCTAGAAATATTCCCTGATCAGCATTATAGCGATACAAAAGGTCGCACCCTGACCATACGCACCTACCAGGGTGGTAATGATTCTTACTATTTGCGCGTCTTTGAAGACCAAAATACACCTCAAGTGCCCGACCGCCCAAATTTTGGAGATGCTGGTCGGGCAAATGTGAAGTTGGAGCGAGATGAGAATAACAATGTGAACTGTGTTCGTTTGCACGATATTGAGACTTCTCCATCCTATCGCTGCGCCGGCATCGGTTCTTGGCTTCTCGCTCAATCCGAACACATTGCCAAAACACATAGCGCTGAAGAAATTTATGGCCTGGCCCCGGATGATGAAAAGACCCATGAGTGGTATGCCCGACGGGGGTATGGCTTTCGGCGTGGCCGTAGTGAAGGCCAGGAAGTGTACAAATCCTTATCGCCGGATGATACGGATGTGTCGTCAGATCATCAAGAACCACCACCGGGCATTGCGCTCTCGGCGCAAGGTATTTCCGCGTTGCAGGGTCGAGAATCTCCATCACGCCCGGCAGAAAAACATTCCTCGAAGAAGGATGAATCCCACGCCTCTTTCAAGTGTGCTGCTGCCGCAGGTTTGGCCGGGACGGTTATCCTGGCAAGTGTTTTATCCGTCGTAGATCGCCAAGATTTTTGGGAAGGAGTTCCCCGATCAGATTCACCGGATAAACAAGAGACGACCATCGAACAGGGTGATATTATGCGGGGGCCAAGAGAGCCCCCGGTCATTGAGAATAGTGATCCACCGGCCCAATATGAGTGGAGTCCATCGCCCGAAGAGAGCGAGGACATTTCTCAGGCTAATCGGCCCACAATGGATGTTGATATTGCAAACGTACCGAATGTGCCTAAGAAAAGCCAACATGATCTGGTGTATGAGGGGCAGCCGACGCAGTATGGGTGTGTGCCTACATCCATTAGCATGATTACTGATTATTGGCATCAGAAAAACCCGGAATTCCGCACCAGTACTCCTCAAGGCTTTTTAGATATCAATGCCACACAGGGTGAGTTTAGGAGCCGTGGCATGAGCACCTCAGCCATCCATGACGAGCTTTTCCAGATGGGGTATGTCGCAACCGATCACACGAATGCTACCTTCGAAGACTTGCATAAATCGGTCGAGGATGGCCCGGTGCTGGCGGTGGTCAAATTGGGGTTGAAAGAGAGTGGCCCAAATCATGCTGTCGTGGTCACTGGAATAACTGATGATGGTCTTGTGAAAATTAACGATCCCTGGACAGGACAGGAACACATCTATCGCAAGGATGTGTTTGGCAGGTCCTGGGGGAGTAATTTTGGTGAAGATGTGCCCACCCGCAATTATCTGACCGTGCGGCCTGCGCCGCGTTGAGAAGCAAAACGAAAAGCTCCCACTGGCGCTCCTGGCGGAGTCGCCGGCCCACGCGATTCACGAAGCGTTTATGTGATACTGGATAAGAGAATGAGTATAGATCTCGAAAAAACCGCTGCAAAATCTGAATCAGACATTATCAGGCATGTCGTAAAAACTGCAGAAACGCTGGTCCGCAAGGCCTGGACGGTCCTGGACGCGGCCTCGGAAAAAGAGTCACCGGGTGAGGTGCTGAGCGATGAAGCCATGCGGGCAATTCAGGGAAAGACGCAAGGATAGGAGGTACAAATGCCAAAAGTCATTGATTTCGATGGGCAAGAGCCACGGGAGACACCCGATCACCAAGAACCCCCCGGCGTTTCCCCACAGGGGATTGTAGCAATCCAGGGGTGTGAAGCGGATATCCAGCAGGTGGAAGAAGTCAAACAGGACTCGCTCAGGGATGCAGGAGAAGCGCTGAAAGCCGGACGATTAGAAGATGCAGATCGGGCGCTCAAGGTGGCAGGAGAGGCAGATCAGACCGTTTCCCACATCCGTCAGGAGCAGCTTGAACAGGATGTGCGGCCATCCTCTGACGAGAAACCGAATATTGATGAAAAAGCTCCTAAATCGCCTGAACCCCCAGAAGGGTACCAGCACAAACCGGCCATAGGAGAAATGGGGAATGCTGAGAAGATAGAAAGTGGTCCCGAAAAAGGTGAAAAGGAACGATTTTTCCCCAGGGAGGGGAAATTTGGAAGATGATCGACTATCTAGTAGGAAATATTAGAGCTAGTGCGCCTGGTGTCGCAAGTGTTTTTTATAATGATTCTATGCGTGATTGAGAGGTTGAAATGGTGTGGATGCTGTTTTTAACTGGATTTCATTGGATAACGGCTTTGGGAGTTGTTCTTGTTTGTATGGCATCACCTAGTCATTTTTACCCTCTCCAGAGCGTAGCAATCTCTGGGTTGTTGGCAATGCTTGTTGGATTGTTTAGCGCAAGAATTCTGCGTCGTCCCGCACTAACGGTGTCACTTCCAACACTTATCATCCTCGGTGGCGCTTTTGTCGGCTTGTATAGTGTTAACCAAGAACTACGGGGGAACATGATAACAATGCTGGGGAATCTTCAAAGCCTATCAGGAGGAGAGATTTTTCTTCGTTTTATCATCGCCTTTCTCTTAATTGAACTATTGGCAGTTTTTTCCACTTCTCCGTTTGTGACACGAGCTTTATCAGTATTTTCTCTGGCTGGGCCAGGTATCCTTTTGATCTATCCTGCTCGAAGCATGTTTGCCTCGTTTTGGCCGGGTGCTGAAGAGTGGCTACTTCAGGGAGTAACCCTTGTGTGTTTTGTTGTAGTGCTTATTGTCTGGGGGAGATTTAACAGGAAGTTGACCCCGGTAGAGACTCTCCAGGAGCATTTAGGGCGCGGAATTATCACCAATGTGTTAGGGCTAGACGATGGACAGAAGATACAAGCTGCTCTTGATTTGATAGATGGATGGATCGATCCCAAAGGTCAGTTAATAGAACCTCTTGAGAAACTACTAGAAGCTAGAGCGGCACACGCCCGAAAAGCTGCATTAACAAACGCTCTTCGGACTCTGGATGGGCCATATCAACTCTTACCCCGATCTTACCGGGATAAACTAATGGAGGTTTCTGGCGATAAGCCAGAGGCCCTGCTTGTTCTTGCCAAAGATGACCTTTCGCGCAAAAACTTTACATCCGCTGTAATCGAACTTAAAAGCGCTGCTGACAAAGTGCTAGAGAACCCGCAACTCGTCTGGATAGCATATGGAATGATAAACGTCGTCAAGCTTGGCACGGAAATCCCTTCAGATTTGGAAACCACACTCTTTTTGGGACAGATTGTAGAAGTTGTTGGGGACTTTGCAAATGAAAGAAACAGACCGAAGGCTGTTCGAGCCGCGATGGATAAATTGCGCGAATTTCCTCGACCCTTGTCCGCTACTGGTCGTGACATGATCAAGAAACACGCTCGTTACGACACGGAAGCTCTGGTTATCCTTGCCGAAGATAATATGGTGCACCAACAACCTGCCGAGGGTTTTATGAGTCTTGCCCAGGTGGTACCTGAGACTGAATGGCTGGCGAACCTCGCGTTTGAAACATGGAATCAATACCTTCAGACAGTAGACCTCGAGAAAGTTCAACGCACCCTTTGGGATCGGGTGCAAAACCAATCTCCAGACAGCGAATTAGCACTTGCAGTTCTGTCGGCAATTGCCATTGAACGAGGACTTGCTCCCGATATCATCAGTGTTCTTGTGAGGCAATAACCATGGATAAAGATAATGCTGACTTCTTGTTAGCCTGCAATGAAGTGCATGATGGCAATATACGAGAAGAAACCCTTTTCAGTATTGTTGGGAAACTCCCAATATTCCCAAAATTCATTGCTCAACAAAAGCTCTTGTCTACGTTGCGAGCTGCAGCATTGAAAAGCTCGGTCAATCGGCAATTGTGGTTTTACACAAAACACCAACGTCCACAATTGCTTGAAGTGAGAGAAGCGCCATTGACGTCGATTTATGCCAGCCGGATCACTACGTGGACATATTTGCAAGAAGAAAGACCAGTGGCTTTTGCAGTTACAGGACATGGGCCTGGTCCGGTTTGTTCCCGAGTTAGCGCGATCATTAACGATCTGGCAAACGAAAGAAACCACTCGTCGGACATTATTTTGGCTGGGGTTTCATTTATTGACCTGACCGAGGAAAGCCCGATTGCCCGCTCGACCGATAAATGGGGGCCGAGGGAGCTAATCCGGCGCGTCAGCGAACTGGCTGTAGGTTTGGGTATCGGTGAATTTATGCAACAACAAAATAATCAAAGGCTTTTGACAACTTTCGCGAGGCGTGTCGCACGGCCTACCTTGGAAACAATCCGTCAGTCGTTGAATCAGATCTCGGCGGAAATGGGCTTTGTGGTCAATAAGTGTGTTACCAAAAAACAACGCCAAGCCGCACTGTGCGCTCTAGAAAAGGGCAATGAGCCGCTTGAAAATGATACTATTCCAATCCTTGTTACCCACCGCGCTAACGAAAAACCGCTAAGGATCAAGCTCCCCCGCCTTTGTTTGGGGGTAGACGAGTATGAGCGTATCGTAAAAGAATACCGGCGGAGCGTGACTGAGGAAATGCATCAGGAATGGGAAAGGCGCCAACGTAAATATGAGGGATGGGCGAGGAATTTTGTTATTTCATTTCAGCGCCTTCGGAGAAACTTGACGGTTTATGGGCAGGCTGCTTTGCTTAAACGACGTATCTATATTGATTATGAGATTGATCCAGAAACAGCTACAGAAATTCGTCTCGATCCTCCGCAACCACAGAGCGAATTAGAGTACTTGGCAAAATTACCTTCCATGATCACCAACCAACTGGCTTATTGGGCGTGGGCCAACTACAAGGTTGAAACGTTACCGGAGATGGAGGCTTTCCGCCCCCATTGGGAACAATCCTGTTTGGTGGATGCATTCCTGCGTGATTGGCCCCTACCTACGGAAGACGTGAAGTTGAACGTGGCGCGCGACGCATGGGTCAAAAAATGGCGTCCTCTTGCCTTGATTGCTCTTGACACCGGACTACGTGATTACGGCCTTTCCCTGACAGATATCGCCATCGAGAACACAGTGTTTCGAGTGGTTGAAGAAGATGACCACTATTTGACTCTGGAGCTACTCCATATTTGGGACCCAAGCCATGATTCATTGCCTAAATCCAATAAGGGAACAACGCTTTTTGCCCCAAGTTTTGGCAACAGAACGCGAGAGTGGATTTCTGCTAAAAAAGCTCAAGAACGGGCTCTGAAAATAGTCAACCGGCTCTTGTTAGATCATTTTATATCGTCTGAGGATTTACAAAGCATGCTTTCTCAGGATTCGGGCGAAGCACTGGACAATCTCCTGGAATACCTGTGCCTTCCCTTTCTAAAAGATGATCTGGACAGCGACATTGTGAGAATCCTAAATATTGCGGAGAAAAAAGTGGATCCACTGGCGCGCTTTGGCCTTCAGGCAAGATTTCACCAGAGTTCTACCTTGAATGATTTATTGACGTTAGCTCGGGATTGTGGAAAGGAGGGTGCAAAGAGAGGGGCAATTCCGGATTTTCTGGTGTGGGAGTTATACTTAGTTGGTGAAGCTGTTCGAAACGTTATCAAGAATATGTTGGATCATGCCAGGGAACAACAACTTTCAGGGGTAGATTTTTCCTTTCAAGGATCGGATCCCTGGAATGATCCCTGGGGGGATCCTTGGGAAAACCCGCCACAGACACTGAGTGGTAATTTGGGCTTGGGTGATCCACGTCTTCCTGATGGGTTTCAAATTAATTGTCTTCAGCAGATGTCTGCATATAATCCCTGGCAAATCATTGACGAGTTGATTCGTTCGGGAAAATGTGCAGATACCGTTCGTTCTATATTGAGATATATAGAGGCTGAACACTTAGTTTCAGAGCTTTTTCACGCCTACCAACTACTACAGGATAGACATGCCGATTTTTTGGGACAGTGCTTTTCTACAGATAGCCGGCCCTCGCTCTCTCCCCAGCGAGAAAACCAGTACGCCCCAGGGTGTTTTACTGGCTGGGATCGGGTTTGCTACGATATTGCAGAAGGCGATTGCGCACTAGGGCTTGCCTGGACGATTCGGGAAGGAGGCAAGGCTTTGGATAGTGGGATGCTTGCAAAACTATATGGAGAAGTGAGCAGCTTTTACATTCCATCTAATTTTGAAAACCTGGTCTCCCATCGAGACAAGTTAGTCAAGGATTTGGAAAAACATCATATGCAGGGCAGCCGCGCTAATTTGGACTCTGCTATGTTTTCCGTACGACAGGTGCTGCAAGAGCTGGTTCTGATTGCAGAAGTTTCTTACCAGCGTGCTGCTTTACAAGATAAAGAACATGGGTGTGGGTGGTTGCGGTTGGCCAGGTTAAAGTGGTTGACTGCCCACTACCGGGAGGCGGTTTCCATCCTAATTGGTCCTAAACCCCAGGTAGACTTGCAAGCTTGCCAGTTGCCATTCTCGGTTGCATTGGGAGCGGCGGGTAGCCTTCTGAATATAACGGATATAGTTCCAGAAGCATGGTCACGAGAGAACCTTGGTGATATTAACGTAGCCGTCTCAAGCCCCAAGGGAGATGACCTTGTGTTGGAATTCATTACCTCTACGAGCCGCGTTGGTACATGCATTGTGTCTGGGTTATCCCAAACAGATACTGATCGAGTCAGAGAGTTTTTTCAGAAATACCGGCTGGATATGTTGCAAAGTCGTGGTGTGGACTCTTTTGAAGAATGGTTGTGCCTCATTCAGGTTCCCAATTTGGGACGACGGGCGATCATTGCTGAGGCTATAGATCCGGAGACCGAGTTTGCCCTGTTAGCCGCTTGTGTTTTCCTGGGTGTGCCGGGGTTGCTTGGTACGCCTCCAGATGATCAAATCCCGTCTCGACCAGAAGAGTGGTTGGAAGAGCAAGTGGTAACAAGGCTGGAGTGGAAGAAGAGATGAAAACATCTTTTGTGTCTATTCTGTTTATCGTTGCTGGCCTGATGGCTCTACTTATGCCAAGGTCTGATGGCGACACGCAAGAGGATTTTTCGGGGATTTTTGTAAACCACGCTACAATTGAACAGAACTATGATCCACAAGCTGAACAGTTGATCATATTTGGTCAGGTAGAAAATTCTCTTTCTGTCGACGTTCGCAATGTTGTTCTTAGGCTATACGTGCCTGGGCCCGAAGACCCTGCCAAAACATGGGATATCAATTTGAACCAAATGGACTCACTCGAAAGCAAGCAGTTTTGGTTCCGTATACCGGTTCGAGAAATCGAAACGTACGAGACATTTGTTGTACGGGTCTGGCGGTATGAGTTGGTCACGAAAGATGTTCAGGTAGCCTTAAATCTGGCCCAAGATTTTCATCCTGTGACTTTGCGGGTTATTGTCGGGAAGGTCGTGGAATTGACCAGTGTGAACCCCAGTAGTGTGATTGGTGCCTTTGAAAATGCTTCCTCGCTAGAGCGTCTCTGCCTGATCGAAGCAACCCTCATCCACACCAATCCTGTCGCTATGCAATATCTGGTGGAGGGGCTACTTGCAAATCAGGTGCTCGTTGACGAGGATGGATTAGAGATGGGCATCGAACTTGCGTCTCTTGTTTCAGAACCTTCACCCTTTCCTCAAATCGAGCGCTGGCGACCTTCCGGCAATCCGGAAGAGGATCTTGAGCGTTTGGTGAGCACTTTCCAACAGGAATCGATTCCAATGTTGGTTCGAATGAAATATCTCAGCAATCTTACAGGGCGTCAATTCGCCGCTCGCGAGCTTGAGGCTGCTGGATGGGACAATTTTTCTCAGCAATGGGATGAGGTCAAAAATGGGAAGATAAAAGTCTCCCTCCTTGCAGTGTATCGAGAATTAGTCGCTGATATGCCAGACGATGCTCAAATACGACTTGCGCTTGGTAAAGCAACGATACAACAAGACAAGTGGTTCTTGTTTATCGGTGCTGGTATTGCTCTATTGTTTCCTCTAACTTTTGCATGGCGCGCCCTTTCTTATGATGTGTTCACCCTATAGAAAAAATGGAAGCATCCAGGTAGCATGGCGACTTTCTTTTATTATGCGTCAGGAAAACGCGCCGTTAAGACGAGATAGTATTCTCCATGAATGGTGCTAATTCACTTCATATTTGCCCGCATTGTGGAAGCACTCATTCATTGGGGGCCAGATTTTGCCCCTTCACTGGGAAATCTCTGGTTCCCCGGTGGACGCGCTGGTGGGTTTGGGGAATGGTAGTTGCTTTGCTTGTTGTGATTGGAAGATTGATATGGTGGTTGGTCAGTGTCAGGGATGCGTTGCCTCTGGCTGAGAGTTCCACACTGACTTCTTCACCTATTACTGCCGTCAAAGTGGTTGTGGACAAACCTGTCTCTACACACATGCCTGTCCCCACCAAACAGCCAACATATACTCCGACTCCATCAAATACGCCAACACTGACTGCTACATCACAACCAACAGTGACGCCTACACCATTTGTCACCCGGGTTATTGAAACCGATGGCGCTGCGTTGGTCTTCGTTCCGGCCGGAGAATTTCTCATGGGCAGCGATCATAGAACCGACCCCTATTTTTGAGGTGCGGAAGAACCAGAACACAATGTGTACCTGGATGCTTTTTGGATCTATCGTACCGAAGTTACCAATGCCATGTATCAAGAATGCGTGGAAGTTCAGGCTTGCCCCAGGCCGGCGTGGAATCATTCCAATACCCACTCGGAGTATTACGGTAATCCAACTTATGCTGATTATCCGGTCATTTACGTCTCTTGGGTACACGTTACATCATATTGTCGATGGGCTGGAGGGCGCATGCCTACCGAAGCCGAATGGGAGAAAGCTGCCCGCGGCACTGATGGGCGTTTATTTCTCTGGGGAGATACGTCGCCTTCCTCCCAGCTGGCAAACTTTCGGGACAGCGGTTACCGTGACACAGCCTCCATTGGGGCATACCTTGATGCTGTTTCGCCATATGGTGCGCTTGATATGGCCGGCAATGTTTGGGAATGGACCTTCGACTGGTTCCAATCGGCGTATTACAATGTATCGCCGTATGAAAACCCGCTCGGGCCTGCAAGCGGCTCCAGTCGGATAATGCGCGGCGGTTCGTGGCATAACACGGCTGATGGCGTGCGTACTGTCGCAAGAGCCAGTATTAAACATGACACATTCAACACGCTTGGATTTCGTTGCGCACAGGATGGGCCATAGCAAAGAAGGAATGGATGATGGCGTTTGATGGTGCCAGCGTTTGTCCGGCTTGTGAACACCAAGTGACAGCAAGCGAGGAGAACTGCCCGAACTGTGGGACGTACTTGGTATATCTTTTCGATGAGAACCAGAAGCCCCAAAATGCAGTTTTTACTCCCCCGAGGAAATCAACACCTGATGAACTTCCCGAGGAACCGCCAAAGGAACCATGCAAAGAAATCGTGGAGACGCCATTGCCTTCATCCCCGCGATCCCCCGCTATTTGTCCGCATTGCAATAACCCGCATTCTGAAAACGCGCGTTTTTGCCCGAAATGTGGGCGCGCTCTTGAAGAACCCAGCCTCTCGCATTCGCCATCCCCTCCCACCCCACTGTCTCCAGCCCGTTTACAGACCCTAGTGCCAAAGGTTGGCCTTCTTTTTTTGATGGGGTTGATAATATTAATTTCTCTTGCTACCCTATATCTATTTGTTCCTGGCATTCAATCTCCTCACCTAAACTTGACATCAGCGAATACCAGCAGAGCTGTTATCCCAGACAACTCAACGTTGGTAACGGAGCCCTTAGTCACCTCAACCATAACTACATCCTCTCCCTCTGCGTTTCTCGTGTCTCCCTTCCCCACCCAATTACCCCAACCTTGGCCTGAATTAGGCTCAACCACAATCTCCCCACAAGATGGCATGACGATGGTATATATCCCTGCTGGTGAATTCATAAGAGGTCTGAATCAGGAGCAGATTGAAACATTCCTCTCACTGTGTTCAGAGTGTGAACAGCAGCAGTTTCAAGATGCGGTACCGTATCATCTCGTATATCTGGATGACTTTTGGATCTACCAAACCGAAGTTACCAACGAAATGTACCAAAAATGTGTGAACACAGGTTTCTGTAGCTTACCTGTTCAAGCCAGTTCGCAAACTCGGTCATCGTACTATGGCAACCATACTTATGCAACATATCCAGTGGTGTTTGTTAACTGGTCGATGGCAAATCAATATTGTCAATGGGCAGGGGGTAGATTACCTACCGAGGCTGAATGGGAGAAAGCCGCTCGGGGTACGGATGGACGGCTCTTTCCTTGGGGTAATCAAGCCCCAAACCCAAAAGTGCTCAACACTTATACCTATGTGGGTGACACAGTGCCCGTGGGTACCTATCCCGAGGGTGCCAGTCCCTATGGTGTCCTCGATTTGGCAGGAAATGTTTATGAATGGATTGCGGACTGGTACTTATCTACCTATTTCCAACTTATGGTTTACGATAACCCCCAGGGTCCGGGTGTAGGAGAAAAAGGTCGCCGCGTGGTTCGAGGCGGTTCTTGGGGATGGGGAGTTCCGTTCGTTAGTGCTGCTTATCGCGACTGTTGGGAACCTGAAAAAATAGGATCAGGTGTAGGGTTTCGCTGTGTGATGGATACACCAGCTTCGCCAACAGCCTTTCCTTCAGATATTCCGACAATTACACTTCTTCCGACTTCTTCAGCCACAGCAACGCCTACTCCAAATTTTGAGCCTGTGGGGAGAATCGTATTTACCTGTTATATCGATAGCATTGATCATATATGCAGCATGAACGCAGATGGCAACAATCAACAGCGACTAACTCATGCTGGAGCCACTGATTTTTACGCCTCCTGGTCGCCGGATGGCCGGGGGATCATATTTTCGTCTCGCCGAGATGGTAGTTTCCAACTCTATACCATGAGCGCTGATGGAGAGCATGAGACCAGACTGAGTTATGACCTGGGGACAGGAGGTTTGTTCTCTCCGGCTTATTCTCCCGATGGAAGCCGCATTGTTTTCACCCGCGCTGCAGAAGATGCTCAAAATATCTGGATCATGAATGCCGATGCTTCTGATGGAATATCGCTTACGAACACCATCGGGAACAATGTTGACCCCGTCTGGTCTCCGGATGGTAGTCAAATAGCCTTCTCCTCCGACCGTTCGGGGATAACCGGCATATATATCATGGATGCGAATGGCGAAAACCAACATCTTTTATATATAGGAGTTTCTGATATGGGAGGGCGGATTGACTGGTCCCCAGATGGGCATTGGATTGCTTTTTATGCGGGTCCTCGTGGCAGCCGTAACATTTACCTGGTCGCGGTAGACGGTAGCTATATGCGGCAGTTGACGTTTGCCAATGATAACCTGGCCCCCAGCTTTTCTCGCGATGGAAATTGGATTGCCTATACATCTACACAAGATGGCGATCATGAAATCTTCATCATTCGGACAGACGGTTCCGAAGTCAGGCAACTTACCCAAAACACACGACCTGACTGGCAGCCGCGCTGGGGACCATAAATGAAATGGGTTTGACGGATGTGTATGCTTGCCCAATTTGTGAACGATCTTTTTCTCCTGAAATTTGAATGGTCCCTCTGTGGTAACTACCCAAGCCTTATGCAGTTTTATTACCGGGCCACCAGGTTGCTGATGAAATATCTTACATCAACGCAGCCAGCGGCGCAGTTACAATTGGGCAGGGTTCTCACAACTGATTGAGCAATTCGGGATTGTGAAACCATATATCGCCAGACGCCCCAAGCGGTATAATGCGATGAGGCCGCCCCCCAGCGTGGCTTGAAGCCCTGCGGAAGCGAGTACTTCTGAAGCCTGCCCTATATCTGTTGGTTCGCTCATTTTCATGGTGGATTTTCAGAATAGGCTGCGAGGGCAGTGTAGGTGCTTGTTGGGATGTTCAGCAAATCCAGGATTTTCAGTTGGAGCTTGGAAAGTGACGAGAGATGACGATAGGTCTGCCCACCAATCTTCACAACGTTCAGAAAGATTTCCTTGAACGCCTGGAGCATAGCTTCGGTGGTTGGGCGGTCGGTAGTCCGCGCCGGGTTACCGGCGTACAGCCCGCCCAGCTTTTCGCCTGTCTTCGCCAGTTGACTGCGAGCGACATGTTCGAGCAGCGTCAGGGTTCGCAAACCAAGCGAAAGCAGGCGCGTCAAGCCGGTGGCGCGGCGGTCATCCTCCAAATACATCGGCGTCAGGGTCAAGGGTTTGCCTTTCAGTCGCCCGAAATTACGTTCGATCAGGTATTCTTCGCGGTAAGCCAAGACAGCCTGTTCCAGGGACAATTGCGCTTGAGGAGCATTGCTGCCATAGACACGCCATCCCAAGCAGCGGATGGCTTGTTACAGGGCAAGGTCATTGCGCCGTACGGAGACAAAGAACTGTCGTTCGAGACGGGACCCTGCCGGGCGGTCGCCATATTTGCGGACTTGACGCTCTTGAACCTGTTCGGCGACTTGCACATCCAACCAATCTTCGACTTGATACTGTTTGAGAATCGCCGCGGCAGCCTGACGCAAGGTTTGCTCGTCGGTGATGTGTTTCTTCCCTTGCTTGCGTTCATTCAAGGCTTCGATGCCTCGCTGCGCCTTCTCCAGGCGCAACAGCAAGGCGGCTTCGGCAGCTTTGGCGTGCGCCAACGAGCGGACAATCAATCGCCGCTCGACCCAAGTCACTTCTTGACCATTGACCGTAGCCGCCATCGTCTCCTGGCATTCATACCCCTCGGCGATCTTTTCCAATTCGCCATTGGCGTCACGCCGTTCGACACTCGTCAAAGGCTGTTCGCCATCCCAAATGGGCTTCAAGTAGTTCTCCAGAGTCTCTTGCGACACTTGGGTCAACGAGAATAGCCCCAGATAATAGTCCCCGCCCGCCTGCAGATGAGCACGCGTTTCCAAAGCCATCATCTTGCAGTCACCAATATACAGCAATCCCCGCCGGTCTATGCCCTCCCGCACCTGGTCAATGGCCGGAATATACAACGGGTCGTCGGCTTTGTCTCCAGAAACCACTTGCGTCGCTACCGGCATCCCCAGCGGGTCGAGGGTCGCCAAGACGACTTTCAACTGCGGCAGATCGGGACGATGATCTTTGCTATGCCCAAACTGGAACAAGCCATCCTCGCTCACTTTCCAATACCCGCTGGCGGTTGTGCTGTCAATCCGGACGCGATCCGGCGTCAAATCATAGACCCGAATCGTGCGCCGGTTCAGACTCGCTTCAAGCGATGCCCAACTCTCGTCGTCGCTCAACAAATCCAACACCGTTGCCAGACGATCATCACTGAAGTCCAAATCCCGCACCTCAACGCCCAGGCAGCCACTCAACATCTCGGTCCGCTTGCCTGCCCAATCCTGTACCCGGTTCAGCCGGTGATCGGCTTCGGACAGAATATGCGCCAGCCAACCTGTCAGCGTTTGACCCGGGCTGATCCCTTGCCAGTTGCCATGTGGCGTAAAGCACTCGTCGGTCAATTCTGCCATTCCCATGCGGTCCATCCACGCAATCAAGAGCGGTATATCGTCCACTCGTTCGGTTGTTACGCTAATCTCTTCGGCCATGCCGATAGATTACCGCATTTTTCAATTCCAGTCAAAATATGAGCGAACCGGAAGTATATGGAGCCAGAAAAAATGATACCACAACTTGCCAGCTTTGGTTTATAAAGGAGCTACCAACCAAACCAGATCTCCGTGAGCCAACACGGAGGCTCCCAAGAACTGAAGGAGGCAAGCCATGGCAAGAAAAAGTGTAACACAAAGTTCAGGTTCAATTCGAGCCAGTGTATTTGTCAATCGAAAAGGGGCGCGAATGTTGGACGAAAAGGGGCGCGATTCGGTAGCAGGGCAAAAATCTTGATGATTGGAAAGGGGCGCGTTTGACAATCGAAAAGGGGCGCGGTGAAGATGAATTGGTGATTTCCTGGCAGCCCGCTGATGGAAAGTGCATGATATACTTGACGGGTCTGGGCGGAGGGTAGAGCTCTGCTGGAGAGCAACCGGAGCGCCGCCGCTAGCCTGGTGACAGGGCAGAGACCTTGCTCTTTTGGATCCGATGCCATTCGTCAGGACAGGGATGCCCTGTTACCGGTTGAAAAAGCGAAAATCTCATCTGGCTGATCGAGAAAGGAGTTGGTCTGAAAATGGACATCAGCCGGAGTATGATCGTGGAGGAATTGGTGAGGGCGTTCATAGTTGTAAAAGGTGAAGTACTGATCGATGCCTTGACGGGGGAGAGATATTCTTTCAAGTAGATTTCTTCATATTTGAGTGAACGCCAAAGTCTCTTGGTGAAGCAATTGTCCATGGCGCGGCCACCACTTTCATTCGCCGTGACCCATAGAATGGATATCGCGTATAGGTCTCGTCGATGAGATGCTTGATGGCGATTTCTCTGGCAGAAGGACCGACCGGCTCGTAGTACAAACTGCCCCGGCTCAACCCAAGCAACTCTGCCTGGACCTTGAGCAATATCTCCGAATGGTCTCGCTCGTATAGATGTGCCAAACAACCCTGAGTTTTCCTACAATCATCACTGTTGTGAAAACAGGGTACGAGAGACGCATAGCATCGCCCGTGCCATGTTTTTCATGGATTATACCTGGCGATCAACGATATAGCTGCTTAACTCGACCAGCGCCTGCCGTTCGACGCCGGCGGGCATGTGCTCGAGGTGCTCCAAGCCGCGCTCGACGTATCGGCGGGCTTCGTCGAGGGCCTGCTTGATTGCCCCGCTGCTGCGAATGGCTTTCACCAGGCGCATCATTCGGCCATTATTGTTATACTCGCCCCGCAAGACGGCCTCCATATCCTGATCGTCAGGGTGGCTTTCCATGTAATAGATGGCTGGTAAGGTGACCAAACCCGACAGCAAATCACTCGCCACCGGTTTGCCTACTTCCTCCTGATCCCCCGTAAAATCCAGAATATCATCTACGATCTGGTAGGCCATGCCGATCTCGTAGCCGAATTTTCGGATTGTCTCGACAACCTGCTCGTCGCATTGACTGATCATCGCCGCGGCCTTGGTTGCTAACATGAACAGCGAGGCCGTTTTCGCGTAGATTCGCCGATAATAATCCTCTCGGCTGGCCACACCACGGCTGGAGAACATCTGGGTGATCTCGCCGTTGACGATCGTCGCCAGGGTTTCGGCGAAGCTCTGCATCAAAGCCACCGAGTTCGTTCGAGCGGCCATTTCGGCAGCCCGGGCGAAGATATAGTCGCCTGCCAGGACTGTCGCTGCAGGGGACCATTGGGCGTTCACGGTCGGGATCCCGCGCCGCAGCATGGAACCGTCAATCAGATCATCGTGGACCAGGGTCGCGGTGTGCAGCATCTCGATGGCGGCCGCCAGGATGACCAATCGGTCAGGGTCAGCTCCTAGCATCTTGCCTGTGAGCAGTGTAACAGCGGGGCGAACGCGCTTGCCGCCCGAGAATACCAGGTGTTCGATGACGGCGTGGAGATCAGGATGATGCTCAGCGACCTGGGTGCGCATAAGTTCCTCTACCTGTTGGATTTTATCTTCGACCAAAACGAATAGATTATTGCTCAATCAGAATCTCTCCATCGAAATAATCGCTCTGCGTTCGCCGTAGTTATCTCCGCCACCGCCCGAGGCGGCTTGCCTAAAAGCCGGGCGATTTTCTCGACAATGTAGTACACGTATGCCGGTTCATTGCGCTTTCCCCGGCGCGGATGTGGGGTAAGGAATGGGCCATCGGTCTCGATGAGCAGTTTCTCGACTGGAGTCGAGGCTACCACATGTCGCAGTTCATGGGCATTGTCGAATGTCACGGATCCTGTAATACCAAGATAGAAACCTTGTTCCAAAGCTTGCCTGGCTTCAGGCTCGCTTCCCAGGAAAGAGTGAAAAACGCCTGGATGATCTTCGGATAGCTCGGCGCGCTGTTCACCAATGATCGCCATCACATCTGCGAAACAGGTCCGGTCGTGCAGATTAGCGTTTCGGGTGTGGATCACCACCGGAAGACCTGCGCGCTTCGCCAGGGATAACTGTCCCCAAAAGATTCGTTGTTGCAGGCTGTGCGGCGCACTGTCGCGGTAATAATCCAACCCGATCTCGCCGATGGCGACGACTTTGGGATGTTTCGCTAATTGCTCTAGCCCGGGGAGGGTGGAAGTATCCCAGGTCATCGCGGAGTTGGGGTGAACGCCGACGGCGGCATAAACCTGGGGATAAGCCTCGGCCAACTTGATCGCCTCGCGGCTGGAGGACAGGTCAATGCCCGGAAGCAGAATCCGCTCGACGCCCGCCTCCCACGCCCGGTCAAGCACAGCCTCCCGGTCTTTATCATAGGCTTCAAAATATAGATGGCAGTGGGTGTCTGTGAGTGTCATGTGTCAAGTGCTTCCGTATCAAGTAGTCCGGTGTCAGGTGTTCCAGTGCTATGTGACGTGACACTTGACACGTGACACTTGAAACGCGGCACGTCATTTTATTCCAGCAATCTTCAAGCCATCCTGCAAGATCGCCTGCACTTTATCTTCGTGAGTCGTCTCGCAGTAGACGCGTATAATCGGCTCGGTGCCAGAGAAACGGATGAGCAGCCAGCCGCCATCCTCGAGGTGAAACTGGTATCCGTCTATGGTGAGCAAGCCGGTGACTCTCAAGCCGCCGATGGTTTCAGGGTCGGCGGCCAGGATGCGTTCGATTTTTTCTTTACTCTCGCCCTCGAAGTGAGTGTCAATGCGGTCATAGTAATGTGCGCCGACTTTGCTGAAGAGGAGATCGAGCAACTGGGAGGGTTTGCGCTTCAGTTTGACCATCATATCGAGGAAATATAATCCGGCCAGGATTCCATCGCGTTCAGGCACGTGGCCCTTGAAGGCATAGCCGCCGGACTCCTCGCCGCCGATGAGCGCCTGGGTTTCCAACATCTTGGGGGCGACATATTTGAAACCAACGCCGGTCTCGAATACTGGAACAGCATAAATCTCAGCCAGCTTGTTGAGCATCTTGGTGGTCGAAATGGTTTTGACGATTGGGCCTCGCTCCCCACGAACTTCGAGCAGATAATAGGCCAACAAGCCGTAGGCGCGCAGTTGATTGATGAATTCGCCATTCTCGTCGCCAAATCCGACCCGGTCGGCGTCGCCGTCGTTGATCAGCAAGACATCGGCTTTTCGCTCGACGGTGGCCCGCAGGCCGATGTCTATGTTGGGCGGTATCGGTTCGGGGCGGCTCATCTCAGGGAACAGCGGATGGCGAGTGTTGTGGATCTCGATGATTTCGGTCTTCCCGCCTCCCAGCAATTTCGGGAACCAGCCCGCGCCGTTGCCCCACATGGGATCAACCAAGACTCTCAGGCCGGCGTCTTTGATGGGTTGCAGGTCAACGAGCGTCTGGATATGTTCGATGTAATCAGGATCAGGATCGAAATAGCGAATGAGTCCCTGCCTCTTTGCATCAGCAAGGTCTAATCGCTTGACTTCATCTTCTGTCAGGGGGATGAAGCTCTCGATTTCCTTCAGTCCCTTGGGGTTGATTGCGCCGCCGTTCTCATCGCGCACTTTGAAGCCATTATCGTGATAGGGGTTGTGGGAAGCTGTCACATTGACAGCTCCGACGGCTTTTCTGGCCACGACCGAATATGCAATAACTGGCGTGGGCGAAGCCCCGTCGGTCAAATAAACCCGCAAGCCATTGCCGGCCAGAACCTCTGCGACTGCCGCGGCGAAGTGTTCGCTTTGAAAACGCTTGTCATGGCCTACGACAACCCATTTATTCTTGTGACCATGCTTCAACAGGAAAGTAGCAAATCCCTTGGCGCAACGACGCACGTTTGCGAAAGTATAGTCTTCGGCGATCTTGCCTCGCCAGCCGTCTGTGCCGAATTGGATATCTCGAGCCATGGCGCCTCCGATGTTCTCATTAGTCGTAACCTGGGTATTATATCAAAGGAGTCCACTGCAAAAACTACGAGTAGAGGATTCGGGGCGGCATATATGGGGGTGCGTGCGCAGCACGCACCCCCATATATGCCGCCCCGCCCCCACGTTCAAGGGTTTTTTCAGTGAACTCATCAAAGGGATTGGAGGTTGGATATTGGAGGTTGGAAGAGTGGAAGTTGGATGTTGGGTATTGGAGATGCATTTGGTAGATCGGGATTTGGAGGCCATGCTATAATTTTGTTGCGATGAGCGAAAGAAACTTGATCTATCTCGACTACGCCGCCTCCACGCCGGTGGATGCGCGAGTGACGAAGGCGATGCTGCCATACTTCGATCAATTCTATGGCAACCCCTCCTCGACGCATATCTTCGGACAGGTAGCCGAAGCGGCTATCGAAAACGCCCGTGAGATCATCGCCCGGGGTCTCCATTGCCAGCCTCACGAAGTGATTTTCACTTCCTGCGGCACCGAAAGCGACAACCTGGCCTTGCGCGGCGCGGCCTGGGCAGCTCGTCAGCAGCGTGGCGCCGACCATATTTTGATCAGCCCGGTGGAACATCATGCCGTGTCGAGCACCGCGCAGCAGCTCGCAAGTCTCTTCGGCTTCGAGTTGGAATATCTGCCGGTTGACGAATTTGGGATGGTCAGCCCTGAAGTTGTCGCCATGCGACTTTGCCCCAGCACAGCGATTGTGTCGGTTATCCACGCCAATAACGAGATCGGTACGCTCAACCCCATCGCCGAGATAGGCGCAGTCTGCCGCGAAAAAAGCATCCCCTTCCACACCGACTCGGTGCAGGGCGCGGCGCACCTGCCGGTTGATGTGCAAGAACTCAACGTGGATCTGCTAGCCATCGGGGCGCACAAATTCTATGGGCCGAAGGGCGTGGGCGCGCTGTATATCCGTGAAGGAACCCCCATCTTTCCCAGCCAGACCGGAGGCTCTCAAGAAATGGGGCTGCGCGCCGGCACCCATAATGTGCCTTATCTCGTTGGAATGGCTGAGGCTTTTCGTCTCGCCCAGGAAGAACATGATATCCGCCTGACCCATGCCCAGGTTTTACGCGACCGCATTATTGGGACTGTGCTGGAAGAAATACCCGATTCGAAACTGACCGGCCATCCGTCCCAACGTTTACCCAATCACGCCAGCTTCGTATTCGAAGGCGTGGACGGCAACAGCCTGTTGATGTTCCTGGATATCGAGGGCTTTGCCTGCTCATCAGGCTCGGCTTGCAAGACCGGCAACCCCGAACCATCCGATGTTCTCACTGAGCTGGGCTTGTCTCGGGAATGGGGGCTTGGCTCTCTGCGCGTGACCATTGGCAAGGATACCACCCCCGCAGAGGTCGATTCGTTCCTGAGTTTGTTGCCTGACATCGTCGCCCGCGCCCGCCGTTCCAGGGGTTGATTTCTCGAAGCTATCCATGCCTCCCACCGGGAGATAAGGAGATATGTATGTCCGAGATCGAACTGCGCCAACGTTTAGAAGAACTGCGCCGCCAAATCGCTTATCACAACTACCGTTACCACGTGCTCGACCAGCCAGTGGTCAGTGATTACGAGTACGATCAACTATTTCTGGAATTGCGCCAGATCGAAGCGCAGCGCCCCGAATGGATCACCACCGATTCGCCCACGCAACGCACTGGCGCGCCCCCGGCGGAAAAATTCGAGAAAGTGCGGCATCCTGCGCCGATCCTCAGCCTGGGCAATGCCTTCACTGTCGAAGACGTCTACGCCTGGTTGGAGCGCATCGCCAAAGTAGACGAGCGCGCCCTGGAAGCCGACTTCGTCGTCGAGCCGAAGCTGGATGGCTTGAGTGTGGTGCTGCACTATCGCCAGGGCGTCTTCGTGCAGGGGGCCACTCGCGGCGATGGCGATGTTGGCGAGGATATTACGGATAATTTGCGGACGATCAAAGCTTTGCCGCTTCGTATACCTGTGACCGACGACCGACGACTGACGACTGGCCGCGCCCCGTCCCCCGTCCGCTATCCCCCGTCTTACCTCGTCGTGCGCGGCGAAGCCTTCATGCGCCTCTCCGACTTCACAGAACTCAACCGCCGCCTGGAAGCATCCGGGGAAAAAACCTATGTCAACCCGCGCAACACCGCCGCCGGCGCTCTGCGCCAACTCGACTCCAGCCTTACCGCTCAACGTCCCCTCACCCTGCTCGTCTACCAAATCGTATCTTGGGACGATTCCTTTCCAACAACCTCCACCCTCCAACGTCCACTCTCTAACCTCCAACCTCCAACCTCCAACCTCCACCCTCTAACCTCTCAATCCGAAACTATCGCCTACCTGCGCGCCCTCGGCTTTCCCACCCCGGAGAGTACCTGTTGCGCCAATCTCGATGAAGTCATCGCCGTGTACCGGGCTTGGGCCGAAAAGCGCGACGATTTGGATTATGAGATTGACGGAATGGTCATCAAGATCAACGACCTCCAGCTTGCCAGCAATCTCGGCGTGGTCGGCAAAGACCCGCGCGGGACAATCGCCTTCAAGTTCCCTGCCCGGGAGGTCATCACCCGGCTGCTCGATATCGGCGTCAATGTGGGGCGCACAGGCGTACTGACACCCTATGCCATTCTCGATCCCGTCGAGGTCGGCGGTGTGGTGGTCAGGCAGGCCACGTTGCACAACTTCGATTACATTTTCGAGAAGGATATCCGCATCCGCGATTGCGTGCGGATCAAGCGCGCCGGCGATGTGATTCCTTACGTCATCGGCCCGCTGGAGGCTGCCCGCACCGGCGACCAATGGCCTTACTCGCCTCCCGAAACTTGCCCGGCCTGCGATCAGCCGGTCGAGCGCATCCAGGGCGAAGTGGCCTGGTATTGCGTCAACGCCGCCTGCCCCGCCCAACTTGTGCGCAACATCGAGCACTTCGTCTCGCGTGGGGCCATGGATATCGTCGGCCTTGGGATCAGGATTGTGGAACAGCTTGCCGAGGAGGGATTGGTGGGCGATGTGGCTGATCTCTACACCCTGGAGCGGAGCGACTTGCTCGGTTTGGAGGGGTTTGCCGAGAAGAAAGCCGATAATCTGCTCGAAGCGATTGCTGCTTCCAGGGGTCAACCTTTGAGTCGTTTACTGGCTGCCCTGGGGATTCATGGCGTTGGGGAGGTGGTCGCTGCTGACCTGGCCAGACATTACCGCAACCTCGATACTTTGGCGCAGACCACCCTCGAAGAGCTGCAAACCATCGAGGGCATCGGCCCCAACATCGCCCGGGCCATCGTGGACTGGTTCGAGCAGCCAGCTAATCAGCGCGTTTTAGACAAATTGTGCGCGGCTGGCATCTGGCCTCGAGAACAGGCGTCCGTCGTCGGTCGTCCGTCGTCCAGCCCTCTGGCCGGACTTACCTTCGTCGTCACAGGCGTCCTCTCCGGGTTCACACGTCAAGAAGCCGAGGAGTTCATTCGATCCCATGGAGGCAAAGCCGCTGGCTCGGTCAGCAAGAACACGGATTACCTGGTCGCGGGCGAGAAGGCGGGTTCGAAGCTGGGGAAGGCCCAACAATTGGGGGTGACGGTGATCGGCGAGGCCGAGCTGCGTGAATTAGCACGAAGTTCTTAATTGACAGTTCCTGGACTCTGCACTAAACTTCCCTCATCTCTTTTAGTAGCAATTTTCGAGGTGTATTATGGATTTGAACAAAAGCAACGACGCGGTGGCGCGCAGGGTTGCCGCCATGGTGAGTCGGGTCGAAGGGATGAAAGCCAGCGACGAATATTACTACAATATGCCGGTGACTGAGCTGCGCGGCGGCGCCAAAGTGATGGTGGACGGCCGCGAGATGGGCATGTATGCCTCTTACAGCTACCTGGGTCTGGTGGGGCACCCCCGCATCAACAAGGCCGCCCAGGATGCCATCGCTAAATACGGGACAGGCACCCACGGCGTGCGCACCCTGGCCGGGACTCTCGACCTGCACCATGAGTTGGAAGAAACCATCGCCGGGTTCAAGCGGGCTGAGGCGGCGGTGACGTATACCTCAGGGTATGTCACTAACCTGACTGCGGTCTCCACCCTGGTCGGCCGCGGCGATTATGTCTTCTCGGATAAGCTCAACCACGCGAGCATCGTTGACGGTTGCATGATGTCGGGGGCCAAGTTCCGCCGGTTCAAGCACAACGATATGGAGAGTTTAGAGCGCATGGTCGCTGACGCCCCCGCCGATTCCGCCAAGCTGGTGGTTGCCGATGCGGTCTTCAGCATGGATGGCGATATCATTGACCTGCCGCGCATCGTGGAGATTTGCCGGAAATACGACGCCTGGCTGATGATAGACGAAGCCCATTCGGTTGGCGTGCTGGGGAAGAACGGCCGAGGCATCGAGGAGCACTTCGATCTCTGGGGCGCGGTGGATATCAAGATGGGCACCTTGAGCAAGACCATCCCTTCGGTGGGCGGCTATATTGCTGGTAAGAAGGACCTGATCTCGTACTTGCGCCATGCCAGCCGGGCGTACAGCTTCTCAGCCGCATTGCCCCCTGCTCAGGCTGCGGCGGCAAAAGAGGCTTTCCAGGTCATCCTGGATGAACCCTGGCGAGTCGAAAAACTCAATGCAAACACAAAACAGTTCATCGGCGGCCTGAAAGCGCGCGGCTTCGACACCATGCTCACCGAGACGGCCATTGTTCCGGTGCTGTGCGGCGCAGACGAAACCGCTTTCGCTATCACGCGCTACGCGCAGAAAAAGGATCTCTTCGTGCTGCCGGTGGTCTCTCCTGCGGTGCCGGTGGGTCTGGCGCGTCTGCGGGCAACCGTGCTAACCTCCCATGAGTCCGAGGATATCGAATATGCTATGGATGTGATTGCCGAGGCGGGGAGGCAGGTGGGGGTTATTTAGCGTCGAATGGTAATTAGTAAAACGTAAAACGTGAAACGTAAAACGTGCATCGTTAGTAACGTTTTACGTTTTTCGTTTAAAATAGGTCTATGGCGAAAGTTATCCTAAAACCCAGTCGAGAAAAAGCCCTGCTGCGCCGCCACCCCTGGATCTTCTCTGGCGCAATTGCTGAAGTGGAGGGGAATCCGGGTGTAGGGGAGACGGTGGATGTGGTCGATTCTGGGGGCGAATTCCTGGCGCGCGCCGCCTACTCGCCTGCCTCGCAAATCGGGGCGCGGGTGTGGTCTTTCGACTCGGATGAGATTGTTGACGAAACATTTTTCCGGGAACGGTTACAAGCAGCCATAAACAGGCGTCAGTGGACAGTAAACAGTAAACAGTGGACAGTAGACAATGGTCAGTGCATGGCATCTGACAACTGCCAACCGCCCACGGCCAACCGCCTACTGCCCACTGCCAACTGCCCACTGCCTGGCTGCCGCCTCGTGCACGCCGAATCCGACTGCCTCCCCGGCCTGGTGGTGGATCGCTACGCTGACACGCTGGTGGTGCAGGTCTTGAGCGCAGGGGCCGAGCGATGGAAGGAGACCATCGCCGACCTGCTCCTGGAGCTGACCGATGCCCGACGAATCTACGAGCGCTCGGATGTGGATGTGCGCACATTGGAGGGCTTGCCACTGCGGGTAGGCATTCTGCGGGGCGAGGCTGGGCCTGATCCGCTACGCATACAGATCGTGGAGCATGGATTGAGGTTTAGGGTGGATGTGAGCCGCGGCCACAAGACCGGCTTCTATCTGGATCAGCGCATCAACCGCGCGCGGGTGAGGACATTGGCTGCTGGAAGGCGCGTGTTGGACTGCTTCAGTTACACCGGGGGCTTTGCCCTCAACGCCCTGGCCGGGGGCGCAGCCTCGGTCGCCGCGGTGGACTCGTCGGCGGAAGCCCTGACCCTGGCTGAGGAGAATCGCGCCCTCGACGATTTGCCCGGCGAGAAGATCGAATGGCTGGAGGGAGATGTCTTCCAGGTGTTGCGCGCCTTCCGGGATCAGCGCAGAGATTTCGATATGATCATCCTGGACCCGCCAAAATTCGCGCCGACGTCATCCCAGGCGCAGAAGGCTGCGCGCGGCTACAAAGATATCAATTTGCTGGCCTTCAAGCTGCTGCGGCCGGGGGGCATCCTGACGACTTTCTCCTGTTCTGGGGGCGTCTCGGCGGAATTCTTCCAACAGATCGTCGCCGGCGCTGCCCTCGATGCAGGGGTGGATGCCCAGATCATCGAGCATTTGGGTCAGAGTCCAGATCATCCGGTAGCGCTGAATTTCCCCGAAGGCGCGTATCTGAAAGGATTGGTGATTCGAAAGGTGTAATATGGGTGGTTTCGTCAAACCTGCCATCTTCGTCATTGGTTCAACGTTCATTGCATGGTTCTCACGGGCTTCCTTGCGGGATATCCGCTCGCATGGTTTTTATCGCTTCTTCGCCTGGGAAGCGATGCTGGCCTTGGTCTTGATCAATATCGAATATTGGTTCGTCGAGCCCTTCAGCCCTCACCAGATCATTGCCTGGGTATTATTGCTTGTTTCCTTACTTATGGTCATCGCGGGTTTTAGTCTGCTGCGAAAGGGCATCTCCGATGAAAGCAGAGGTGATCCTGCTCTCTTGGATTGGGAAAAGACCACCGAGTTGGTGACGACGGGAGTCTACCGCTACATTCGACACCCGCTATATAGCTCGTTGTTATTCCTTACCTGGGGCGTCTTCTTCAAGTATCTCTCCTGGGTTGGGTTGACCCTGGCTGCGCTGGCTACGCTCTTTCTCTACATGACAGCCAGGATCGAAGAGGCCGAGAACATCGAATACTGGGAAGCCGAATATCAGAGCTATATGAAGACAACCAAGATGTTCGTTCCATTCATGTTTTGATCGTCTCGAGGAAAGGAGATCGTGATGGCTGGACATAAGATCGCTATTGTGACAGATAGTTCTGCGTATATCCCTGAAAGCGCTTCGAGGGGATTGGATGTTTCGGTGATCCCCTTATGGCTGCTATGGGAAGGGAAGAGTTTCCGAGACGGCGTAGATATCGATCCTGCGACCTTCTACAAAAGGCTCAGGGTGGCCAAAACGCTGCCAACCTCCTCGCAGCCAACGGTGGGGGAATTCGTGAGTTTCTTCGAAGAGGTGCTGACTCGAGCGGACGCGATAGTCAATGTGCTGGTCTCGTCGAAGATCAGCGGCACGATTGATAATGCCCGGCAAGCGATCTCTGAGTTGCCAGAGCGTGATATCCGTTTGGTAGATGCATTGTCAAGCTCGATGGGCCTGGGGCTTTCTGTATTGGCGGCTGCACGTGCGGCCGCGGCAGGCGAATCCATCGAGCAGGTTGTAGCGGCCGCCGAAGCGATGAGAGAACGGGTGAACTTCCTCTTTGTGGTGGATACCCTGGAATATCTACACAAAGGCGGGCGAATCGGCGGAGCAAAGCGTTTGTTGGGTACGGCCTTGAATGTCAAGCCCATATTGCAGTTTATTGATGGCCAGATCGATTCTCTCACCCAGGCACGCACCAAGCGCAAAGCCATTGCTCAAATCCTGGAGATTGCCGAAGAACGGTTGGGCGGACAAGGGATGATGGAAGCCGCTATTGTAGATATTGACTGCCCTGACGAAGGGGATCTCGTCGCCAATATGGTCGAGCAGCGCTTTTCTCCTTCGGTTATACATCGTTCGATGGTCAGCCCGGTAGTAGGGACCCATGTTGGCCCTGGGGCGATTGGGTTCGCCTTCTATGCTGAAGACTAGGATTACTGGTGAAATCGAAGCCATCGCCTTGCAGATCCTGAGGGAGAATCCTGGCGCAGTCGTTCGTCACCGGTTATTGCGGGATGTCCTTCGACTTGACTCCACCGATTCCGAACTACAGAAGGCCAGAGAGGATCTCGATAACAGCAGGCAGGTGCAATTGCTTGCTCGAGAACAACGCCAGGATGGGAGTTGGGGCCCCTTCCACTCTCGAGATTCGCGCTCGAAGCAAAAGACCATCACAACGGAGATCGGGGTCGAGAGAGCTTTAGCCCTGGGGCTGGATGCCTTTCATCCAATCCTCGTTCGAGCTGCGGACTATATTCTCGCTGTCATGTCCGGGCGGCTCGAATATCCTGATCGCCATGAGAAGAACGATCGCTGGCCAACGGGTATGCGCCTATTCCTGGCTGCGACCCTATCGCTGAGCCACCCTGATCGCCCGGTTTTGGAGAAAGATAGAAGTTTGTGGCTGGAAATCGCCGGGCGCGCTTTCCGATCAGGGAAATATGATCCTGAAGATGAAATCGAAGCCCATGCCGAATTGACTGGGGCAACCGTGAAAGAAAGCTACCTGGTATTGGGGAATCGCTATGCGCTGACGATCCTTGGCTCGGAAGAGGGATTGCTGTCAGTGGATTTGGAAAGGGCTTTGTTGAGCTGGCTCTGGGAGCGACCCGAGGGCATCCTGTATCTCAACGCATGCCTGGGGGCGGTTCCTCCCCCTCGAAGCGCCTCTCACCTCGACCGTTGGCTGGCTTCTCACGAATTGCTGGCGCAGCGGTTCCCTCATTGGGTGGAATACGCACAGGATGCCCTATCGTGGCTCTGGAATCGAAGGAATGAGGATGGGCTTTGGGATTTCGGTCCCCGTCCACCCACGCTGAGATATTTCCCTTTTTCGGATGATTGGCGAACGCCCCAGAATCGTATTTTCGACTGGACGACGCGAATCCTTGTCTTGTTCACGAAAACCGCACAATCGAATGAAAGCTAATCGGTCCTGGATCATTTCGCTGATATTCGGATGCGTGGGAATCCTATTCGTATTCCTGACCACAACGCCATACGGGCCGGGAGTCTCCGGCGATGCGGTAGATTATATTTCCACGGCTGACAGCCTGAAACGAAATCTCGGCTTCACTGATTACGCCGGCGAGCCATACATCTATTGGCCGCCTCTCTACCCCTTGCTGCTGGCCGGGATCAGTGGATTGACTGGTCTGGATACCGTGATCGTTGGCTGGCTGCTCAATGCCCTGTGCTTTGGAGCGCTTGTCTATCTGACAGGCCTTCTCTTTCGGCTCGTCTTTGGCCCGTCATCGGGATGGTTCTATCTTAGCTCGTTGGCGACATTGACTTCGCTGCCCCTGTTACGTTTATCGGCGAACATCAGCTCCGATCCGCTCTTCATCGTTCTGGTGCTCGCCTGCGCCCTCCTCGGGGAGACCTATCTGACCAGCCCAAAAACCGCGACTTTATTGGGGTTGACTCTGGTTGCTGGAGCAGCGGCCTTGCTCCGCTGGCATGGGGTCATCCTGGTGTTCACAGTGTTCACAATTGTGGTGTTGGCGTTCGTTGCTTTGCGCAGGAATCCAAAGGCGGCCTTCTGGAACGCCATTTGGGCTGGCGCGCTGGCCTCGCTGCCATTCGCGCTATGGGTGTTCGGTCGCAACTATCGACTCTTAGGAAGCTTCATGGGTTACCGCGATACGGGGGGAATTGACCTCGGATATAACCTGGATGATTCGGTCATCAAGATCGCCCGCTGGTTCTTGCCGGATCAAGTACTACGGTATATGGATCCTGTTCTGCTCCTTGGCGGGTGTTTGTTGTTATTGATATTGCTCAATCGAAGAGCGGACTGGCGGACTTTCTTCAAGATGCTTGCAGAACCCAAACATTTTCCATGGTTGGTGTTTTCACCGTTTTATTACCTCTTCGTCACGTTTACATCGGTAGGTTATGATCACTCAGCTTCTTTCGATGATCGGTATTATGCCCCTCTGTTCGTATTTGCCTTTCTATTTGTAGCTCTTGTGATCGAGGGCCTGGTGTTCGAGCCTTTGTCGAATAGATATTCTTTTGCAGGAAGACGCATCGCGCTCACGCGCGCTATATTGATCTTATTGGCGTTGGTATGGTTGGCCTACCCATCCTACCGCTTATACAAGTATGTAGTTGTCAGCAGAGCGAATGGAGAGCCTACATACAATATGTATAATACGGCTTCATTTCATCGCTCCGCGCTCGTTGAATACTTGGATAGTTTTTCGTTCGAAGGCGGCAAAAAACTGTATAGCAATTACCCCGCGGCGGTGTATATCACTACGCGCCAGACTACTCACCGGGCGCCCATCTCCCCCTCGGGCGATAGCGCAGATTTTGAAGGGCTGTATTCGAATTACAGCCAGTGGCCTGCCGATACATCCTATTTGATCTGGTTCTTGCCTAACGATTGGTTTTATTACTACGAACCCGAAGACCTCGCCAGGGTTGCAGACTTAGAAGTACTATTTTCGAGCACAGATGGGGTAATATATATGGTCGAGAATCGTTGACGGTCTGAAAATTGCATCCACGCAAAGGATGTATCGTCACGCGCAGAAGGCTACTCGATGGATGTGAAAGAAAGTTGTGGATACAGCGTTTCAGGATATGTCGCCAGGTATGTTCAGGATTCTGGTGTGAATCTTGTCATCATTGATATTGCCGCGGGCCATCTTATCGCTTCTACCCAGACATTAAGAGAGAGTGGGGTACAAATTTGGGGATGGCAGTATATCCGAGGGGATCGTCCTATCGAGGAAGCCCGTTTCGCTATCAGGCAAATCAACCATTTACACCTGGATGGTATCGTGATCCGTGTGCAGGAGGAATACAAGCGGCCAGGTAAGAATCTGGCTGCTCGGAGCTATTTGCAGGAGCTGCGCCTTGGCTTGCCGGATGTCCCGCTGGCGTTGAGCTCGTATTCGTTTCCTTCCTATCATCCTCGAATTCCGTGGGCCGAATTCCTGGCATATTGCGATTTCAACATGCCCCATTTTTCCTCGTCTGATATGGAAGACCTTCGACGACAAATCAGCCGTTGTCAGCGCGAATTTCGAGAGATGGCGCCTTTCAGGCCGATTATCCCGATCAGTCCGGTTACGCTGAAATCGAAGGAGGATGTATCGAAAGGGTTGGAGCATGGGATAGACGAGCAGCTCGAGGGGGTATGGCAGGTCATCCAGAGTTATCCCTGGCAGACCACCCAAGCCGAAAAAGATATTGTCAGGCGTTACTTCGAGGCTTTGAATACGAAGAACCCAGACGATATGGCAGGCCTATATGCGCCTCGATGCGCACTGGTTACTCCCTCTCGGACGATCGTTGGCGAGCCGCAGATAAGAGCCTGGTATCAGCATCTGTTCACTCAGTTGCTCCCCGATGTGGATTTCCTCCTCACGGATCATTCAGACTCCGAAAATTCCAGATATTTCCGTTGGATTGCAAGGGATCACAAAAGCGTCTTCGAGCCTGTTCGCGAAACCGCCAACACTCGCTCCTCTCGCTTGCTTTCAGGCTCTATCGAGATATTCAAGAGCGTCTTTTACAAGAAGCTCGTTCGCTCGACGCCGCGCCAGCATACAGCGCATATTATCGGTATCAACTTGAATGACTCTAGTATTGATTTGATGGTGACTCCTCCCGAGGGTTTGGGGAAGACAACCTCGGATTTCATGATCCACTACGGCGTGCAATTGGCGGTCAATGGCGACGAGTGGCTGAACTGGACCAATCCTAAAGGTCTGGCTGTCTCCGAGGGGGTGCAGTATTCGGCGCCATCTCCCGAACCCACGGTCTATATTTCGAGGAGCAATCGAGTACAGGTAGGGGGGACGCCCCCGACAGTTATCTGGGATGCCATCTCAGGTTCGCACACATTAGTCAAGAATGGGGCGATCAATCTCAAACTTCGAACCTGCGCCAAACCAGAAGTGTATTGCAAGACCTTAGCGCCGCGCACGTCGCTAGGTCTGACCGGAGATAATTGGTTGATTCTCGCTGTGGTGCAGGGGGCGAAAGATTCCCTTCGGGAGGCGTTGACCTTGAAAGAGTTGGCCTCCCTGAACCTGGAATTGGGCGTCCGGAATGCCATCAGCCTGGATGGCGGCGGATCGAGCGCTTTAGCAGTGGATGATTATGGCGTCCCCAAGGTGGTCAATACCCCCAGCGAAGGGAAGGAAAGGGCGGTCTCGAACCATTTGGGGATTCGAGCCAGGTATCTTGATCGTGAGAATGTTCTGCGTGTCGAGGATGGAAACGACACCTTCGGTCTATTGGATGGGAAAATCGCCTATCATTTCACTTCATCTGGCATTTTCTAACCAAAGGGGGGGACTGATTTCCCCAAGGGTTTGCCCACATCTAAATCCTTCATCCATGTTGGTACGCCGGGTTTTTCTGTCTTGATGTAGATATCCCCGAATAAGGTTTCATCGGCCAGGTTGATCAGCCATGCAGGTAGATCGCTGCTTTTCTCGAGGGGCTGAACAGAAGGTTTCTCGAAGGCCATCTCCCAGTAGGTCTCCTGAGTCATTTTTTCGGTCCACTTGATGAGTGATTCTCTTGCTTCCGCCGTAATGACAGGCTTTCGAATTTCTCGACGCTGTTCGTTATTGTCGGGCGTGATGGCCTGGGGTTGGATGCTCTCGACGGTTTGTTTAGGGGCGGCTACTGGGAGTTGCAGCGACCCATTTGTTAGCCTGGGCTGAATCAAGCCCGGCCTGGACTGAGGCAGGCTGACCTTTTTGGCCGGTTGGCTGCGGCGTTTCTGCTGTGTCCATGCAGGTGATGCAGCTTCCTTGTGCTCGATCTTGTTGTGTACGGGTTGATATTTCTGGATCAGCCTTTGCGCCAATGCCCTTCTTTTTTTATCTTTCCCGTCGAAGGGGCTGATACCGATGCTGTCGAACCGAAGGCCTTGTTCGAGGCGCTTGTTGATCTGATGTCTGATATCCTTATCCTCGCCAATGAAAACAACTTGCTCCCCTTGCATCAAGAAATATATCCCCGCGAACCTGGGCCTGATAAGCTCTCGATTCTCGGTCGCGAATTTGACTTTTATCTCTTCCATACGAGGTTCGTCTTCCGAATATCATCCACTGAGTCCACTGAAAAAACTACGATGAGAGAATACGGGGCGGCATAAATGGGGGTGTGTGCGCAGCATGCACCCCCATTTATGCCGCCCCGCCCCCTTGTTCAGGAGTTTTTTCAGTGAACTCATACACTGTAATTGTTGTGTATTTTATCGGATGTGTCAATGAACCTTTGGTAAGGTTGCGCCAGGAAGAAGGGTGACATTTCTTCTTCTGGCTATCGCCAGCGAAGTGAACTCAGTTCAAGGTTTTATAGAGCCAAGGATTTTCTCCCTGTCGGATTGGGCAGCCTGGTAATTGGGGGCGATCTCGAGGGCGCGGTCAATATAAGCTAAAGCCTGGCTGAAATTTCCGCGCAGTGTTTCGACGCTTCCTTTTCCATTCCATGCAGCGGCATCCTCGTCATTCTCCTGGATCATCGTGCTGAAAACCTGATCTGCAACGTCGAGAGCTGCCTGGCATTCCTGCGCGCGCCCAAGATCGCGCAGCGCCATGGCTTTGTTCTTGTGAAAATAGCCTCGCAATACTTGAAGGTAGGAATCTTGCGGATAGAGGGGTGTGACGCGGTCGAGGTAAGACAGGCCTTCCTGGGCAACTTCGAGGGCTGCGCTGGCGTCATGCGAATACTGCTCGAAATAGCGTGTCTGCAAGTTGTTTGCTTCCTGCTGAGCTTCGCTCAGAGAGTATTTCCCCCGGCCTGGCGTGATCAATTTGCTCAAATAATCCAACAGCACGGATACATCGTAATTCCAACGGCGATCGCTGATTTCGACAGCGTTCAACCTGGATAGTTTTTTCAACGGTTCCGGGAGATCGTCCGCGCCGGGCATCATTGCGCCGCCGACGAGGGTGGGAATCACGACGAGTTGGTTTTCCATCGCCAGGGCGATTTCCATGCGCAGCACATCCTCGGGATTGTCCAGGCGGCGTTGACCCTGTTGATTCACCAGCCAGTATGGGCCGATCATCACTAGGCAGGCCTCGCATTCCTGAAGGGCTGAGCGGATCACCTCGACGAAATCACCCCCCGGGGGGATGTCATCGAAATCCTGGAAAACCAGATCGCTGCCAAAGCGGTTGCTGAGATGGTCGAACAGGCGGCCCGACCATCCGGCGCTGTCCGCCCGCCGGTAGGAGATGAATACTCCAGCCATAGTTGCTCCTTACGTTCGTGATTTTCTCATTATACCTTATCGAACGCTGATTCAAGCCGTGTGAAAGTTCATTTAGCCTATTGAACTCGAACGATTTTGATATACAATGAGAGTATCCGATTACCTCATCGCCTTTCTTCACTTCGTATCGATTCTCAGTAGTTCACGAAAACTCAGGAGCCCGTCCCCGAGCGACCCGCAGACGGGTCTTGGATCATCTTTCGTGAAGTACTGATTCTGTAAAAGGAGGCCTGAATTGTCTACTCAGATCGCGCTGGTTCTTATCATTTCATATTTATTAGGGTCCTTTCCCTCGGCTTACCTGGTTGCCCAGTTCATCGGCAAGAAGGAGATCTGGCGGCTGGGGGATGGCAATATGGGCGCCAAAAACGCTTTCCTGATGGTTGGCAGGCGGGAGGGAATCCTGGTCGGCGTCGTTGATATCATGAAAGGAGCGCTGGCAGTGGAGTTGGCGCGCTTCCTCGACCTGGCGCCTTGGGGGGTTTATCTGGCGGGAGCGCTGGCTGTGATTGGGCACGATTTTTCGTTATTCGTGGGTTTTCGCGGTGGGCAGGGCATGGCCACCATGGTTGGGGTTTTTGGGATGATCGCGCCCCTGCAGACGACGATCGGTTTCGTTTTATTCATCATTGCCCTGTTCCTCACCCGTCATTGGGATAAGAGCTGCGCGATCGGCTTCGGCTCTTTCGCCGGATTGGTTTGGGTGACAGGCGGGCCGGCCTGGTATCTCGTGCTGCTCTTGCCGACTATCGGATTGAAGAAGCTGCTCCAGAATTGGCGCGCCCGTCATGCGGTAGCCTGAGATGGCGGTTCCAGTCGAGAATCCTGATCCCGACAAAGGTATTCGAGAATGCCTACTGACATTCAAGCCACATCGCAAATCTATTGGATAGCCGCCCTGGTTGCTGCTCTGATTGATGTTATCTTGGTCGGCATACTGGTCTGGCGTTTGAAAAAGGGCGCCTACCGAGAACTCCAACCCGCGTTGACAATTTTCTCCCTGGTTTTCTGGGGCGCGATCTATACCTGGGCAACTTACACTTTTTGGGATTCGTGTTATCAGTACGTGCTTCCCGAATGGGTCAGGTGGATCGTGGTCCCGTTTGGGCTGGCCGAAGGGTTGCTAGGCTATCTCTTCTGGTGGATCTCCCTGCGCCTGCCAGGCAACCCTTTGGGATGGTTTTTCCTGATGGGGGGATTACACTCTCTCCCTGGACACCTGCACGCCATCTACAGCAGAGGTTTGCTCCAAAAATGTCCGATCCTGGTGGGAGTGAGCGCCGCGTCGGCCCTGGTTTTTGGTATCTTCGAGTTCGTCTTCTATTGGTGCATTGCCTTAATTGTTTCTGCTTTTGTTCAACAAATCAGTAGGCGTATATGACCAGTCAAATTTTGGTTTACCTGGGGTCATTCTTTACTGCCATCTGCTAACCCCGATTGCGCGCTTTTTCGAATATTCGATAGGAGATTTCTGGCCTTATGTCCTTTTGGTTATTTATCTCTGAAGCGGTCCTGATCTCGCTATCCGGGGTGATGGCCCCTGGCCCTATCACTGCGGTTGTGGTTGGTAAAGGAAACGAGTCTCCGAACGCTGGCGTGCTGGTCGCCATCGGACACGGACTGGTCGAATTCCCCTTGATGGCAGCGGTCTTCTTTGGCGTAGGGAGATTATTGGATGCAGCTTACCTCAGAGCTGGGATTGGCGTCGCAGGCGGGCTGTTCATTTTGTGGATGGGGATCGGGATGCTGCGCAGCGCCCGCCAAGGAATGCTTTCACAAGAGCAGCGGGCGGATTCTCGCTCACCTATGTTGGCTGGGATTCTGTTCAGCCTTGGCAACCCCTATTTCCTGGTCTGGTGGGTGACGGTGGGCGCGTCTTTGATCCTGCGCTCGGTGGAGTTCGGCGTGTTGGGGTTCGTCGCTTTCGCTGTAGGCCACTGGCTCTGCGATTTTATCTGGGATTGGTTCTTGTCGGCGCTTTCGTTCAAGGGTGGGCAGTTCTTCGGAAACAAGTTTCAGCAGGCTGTTTTCGCCCTCAGCGGTCTGCTGCTGTTGTTCTTCGGTGGCCGCCTGGTGATGGATGCGGTCAACGAGATATTCGTATAGTCATGTTTATTCGTGGAGTCTGATCATGAAACTTACACACCTATTTTCACATTGGAAGGGTGTGCGTAATGGATTATTGGAAACCATGGACAAATTCACTGATGAAGAGCTTACCTATAAACCATACGATGGCGCCCGGTCGGTAGGCGAGATCATGCTGCACATCGCCAATGCCGAAGACGGCTGGATCCGTTATGCAGTCAAAAGAGAGGTCGAAGAGTGGCCGAATCATCACACCCTCGAGAATTATCCAACCCTGGAAGCGATCAAAGAACTTCTGGATGATGTCCATTCGGATACCCAGGTGTATCTGGCTAATCTCGAGCTCGATGATCTGGCCAGGAAATTCGTCTCCCCGTGGGGCGCGGAATTCGCGCTGGGCTTCGTCTTTTGGCATGTGATCGAACATGAGATTCACCATCGCGGCGAATTATCGTTGATCCTCGGCCAGCTTGGGCGAGAGGGTCTGGAGGTCTGAGATGAAGCTAACCGGGTTGCACCTCCTGCTCACCTTTCAATGTACCCTGGAATGTGATCACTGTTTCGTCTGGGGCAGTCCCTGGCAGACCGGTACGATGGGCGTCCAAGCTATCGAAAATATCCTGCGGCAAGCCCAGGATTTGGGGACAGTGGAGTGGATCTATTTCGAGGGCGGCGAGCCATTTCTCTACTACCCAGTGATGGTTCGAGGCGTCGAACAGGCAGCCCGATTGGGATTCAAAGTGGGCATCGTCACCAACAGCTATTGGGCCAACAGCCTGCCCGATGCCCGGGAGTGGCTGCGCCCCCTGGCTGGGCTGGTGGATGATCTATCCGTCAGCAGCGACCTGTACCACTGGGACGAGCGCATCAGCCGGCAGGCCCGATATGCGCAGGAGGCAGCCGCGCAATTGGGATTGCCGCTGGGGATCATCAGCATCTCTTCCCCCGAGGATGTTGGTGATACTGAAGGAACCTTGATGTATCGCGGCCGTGCATCCGAAAAGTTGGTCGAGAACATTCCCCAGGCGCCGTGGGAATCATTCAGCGAGTGCCCGTATGAAGATTTGCGTGATCCAGGCCGAGTCCACGTTGACCCGTTGGGGTATTTGCACGTCTGCCAGGGAATCACCATCGGAAACATGTTCGCACGAGAGCTGACGCATCTCTGGGAGGCGTACGATCCCGAATCTCACCCAGTGATCGCCCCGCTGCTCCGCGGCGGCCCGGCGGAACTGTCGCGCCAGTATGGCCTCTCTCCACGAGAAGCTTACGCAGACGCCTGTCACCTGTGTTATCAGGCTCGTCTGTCCCTGCGGGAGAAGCTCAATGAGGTTCTTGCTCCCGATCAGGTGTATGGTATATTCGATGGATGAGGCTCTGCTCAGTGCAAGCCCCGGGCGACCCGAGGCCTGTGCTGAGTGAACCGAAGCTACGGGTCTTTGATCCTGTTCAAGAATTGATAATAGAGAGGAATCCCCCTGAGGCAAGGAGGTCCGAGATGGATGAACGCAGAATACTAAAACGTCAGCATATCATGTTCTATTCGCGCGTCTTCGACCGGCAGACAGGCGCGTTCATCGGTTATCTGGGCAACCTGACCGAGAGCGGCGCGATGATCATCAGCGAGGAAGCGCTGGAGACAGAGAAAACCATCAATCTGCGCATAGACCTTCCGGAAGATATCTACGGCAGGCCGGTCTTGAATCTGACCGCACGCAGCGTGTGGTGTCAGCCCGATATTGACCCCAATTTCTACAATATCGGCTTCGCTTTGGAAGTAATTCCTGATGAAGATCTCGAGCTCATCATGCAAATCATCGAGGATTATGGTTTGCCGGGGTATGAGGGTGGGGGGTAGTCGGCTATTCCTTTAGAATATCTGCTTCGGAATGATTTTTATGATTGTCGTTGATGATCTCCTCGATGTTCAACGGGGGCAATTCTTCGATGGACATCAGGCCGAAGTGACTCAGGAATTCCGGCGTGGTGCTGTATAAGATAGGGCGACCTGGCCCCTCGGCGCGGCCGACTTCCTGGATGATCCCCTTGCTGAGCAGATTCTTCATAACGCTGTCGCTATTGACGCCGCGGATGGCGTCAATATGCGGCCGGGTGACCGGTTGTTGATAGGCGATGATCGCCAGCGTCTCCAGCGCGGCATGGCTCAAGGGAGTGGATGTTTCCAGGTCTAAAAAGTCTTCGATGAAAGGCGCGGCTTTGGGCGAGGTGGTAATGCGCACAGTCCCTTCGTGGCGTTGAAGGCATATCCCCCTGCCTCGATAGAGGTATTCGATCTCTTCCAGGCCCTTCTCGGTTTCTCGTGTAGTAACATCCAATACCCTGGCTAACTGCCCTGGCGTAACCGGTTCGGGCGCGACGAAGAGCAGCGCCTCGATGCGCGCCGCCAGGCTCAGGGTAGGATGGGAATCCGGCTTGGATTGAATGGGGTCGCTCATGCTATAATCGGGTTTTAGCGATAAACTCTAGAGAAAGAAACCGGGTTTCTCAAGCTTTTATTTGGATAGGACGAGATGAGATTATACCATTCTATTCTTTTGCTCTTTTTGGCGTTTGTTTTGACGATGAGCGCCTGCGCCCTGATTCCGACAGAGCAGCCCATGATTCAAGTGCAGATCGCAGGAGACGGGCAAATCTTCACCGTCCAGGCGCCGCCCCAGGGCACCGTCCAGGACGCCCTCGAAATCGCCGGTCTATCACTGGAGGCTTTGGATCGCATCGAGCCGGACTTGCATGTCTCGCTGGTCGAAGGCATGGAAATCACGCTCACGCGCGTGTATGAAGAGTTCGAGGTCGAGCAGGTTGTGATCCCTTACGAGCAGCAGCTCCTGCCGGTCGAGACCCTTCCCGAGGGGGCGCGACAGCCCTCGCAGCCCGGCGAAAATGGCCTCATGGAAATCACCTACCGCATCGTTTACGAGGACGGCGTCGAGGTCTCCAAAACCGAAATCAGGACGGTCATGATCAAAGAACCCCAGCCCCAGGTCATGCTGGTTGGCGTGCAGACCTCCTTCACCCCGCGCCCGATCCCGGGGAGGCTGGTTTATCTCTCCGATGGCAACGCCTGGATGATGGAGGGGACAACCGCCAACCGCATCCCCCTGGTTTCGACGGGCGATCTGGATGGCAGGGTGTTCGTGCTCTCGGACGACGCCGAATGGTTATTATTTACCCGTCATGCCGACGATGAGCAGATCATCAATACCCTGTGGGTCGTTCAGATAGATAACCCCGATGTCGAGATAGACCTGCAAGCGACCAATGTGATCCATTTCGCCGATTGGCAGCCGGGGACGACTGCCTACGCGGCCTATTCGACCGTCGAGCCTCGCCAGGCCGCTCCGGGATGGCAGGCTAACAACGATGTCCAGATGGCGAACTTCAGCGTCAACGGTTGGGTGGATCCCAGCCCCGAGGTGGTGGTCGAGACGAACTCGGGCGGGGTCTATGGCTGGTGGGGGACGGATTTCGTTTATGGCGCCAATGCTCGATCCATGGCCTATGCCAACCCCAACGAAATTGGACTGGTGGATCTCGAGGAAGGCATCCTCACCCCGGTGTTGGAGAATACCCCCCTGGAGACGCGCGGCGATTGGGCCTGGGTACCCGGGCTGGAGTTTGGGCCGGATGGGGCGATGCTCTTCACCGTGCGCCATGCGCCGCCCGCCGGCTCGGCCTCGCCGGAAGAGTCGCCGAAATTTGATTTGACTGCCATCCCTCTCGCCGGCGGAATGCCCGTTGATCTGGTCTCTCATGTGGGGATGTTCGCTTATCCGCTGCCCTCGCCGATGCAACCAAAAACCACCGGGGAACAGGCTTACCAGGTGGCTTTTTTGCAGGCCATCTTTCCCGATCAAAGCGACGACAGCCGTTACCGGGTGATGATCATGGATCGTGATGGATCGAATCGCCGGGAACTTTTCCCGTCATCCGAGGCGCAGGGCATCGAGCCTCAACGGGATTGGGGCGCCTGGGCGCCTCAGCTCTTGGAGGGCAGCGATGGGTATCTCCTGGCTGTGCTCTATCAAGGGAATATCTGGTTGGTTGATAGCGCGACCGGCGAGGCCTGGCAGATCAGCGGCGATGGCCGCATCAACCGCCTCGATTGGCGTTGAGAAGGGATCGAAATATGCGTGTATTGGTTACTGGCGCGGCCGGTTTCTTGGGATCGCATCTCTGTGACCGGCTGCTTGATGAGGGGCACTCAGTGGTGGGGATGGACAACTTCATCACCGGCAGCCGGGAAAATTTGGCCCATCTGGCGGGCGAAGAGCGATTTCTCTTCATCCGACATGATGTATCCAACTTCATCTTCGTGCCTGGCAAATTGGATGCGGTGATGCATTTCGCCTCCCCGGCCAGCCCCAACCCCCATTCTCCCTTTGGGTATGTGAATCTGCCCATTCAAACGATGAAAGCCGGCGCGCTGGGGACTCATAACACCCTGGGCGTCGCAAAAGCGCACAACGCTCGATTTTTGCTGGCTTCAACCAGTGAGATCTACGGAGACCCCCTCGAGCACCCACAGACGGAGGGGTACTGGGGGCATGTTGATCCCATCGGGGAGCGATCGGTCTACGATGAAGCCAAGCGCTTTGCCGAAGCCCTGACCATGGCCTATCACCGTTTCCACGGCATAGATACCCGAATCGTGCGCATATTCAACACCTATGGCCCGCGCATGCACACCGACGATGGGCGCGTGGTGCCTAATTTCTTGATGCAAGCATTGAGAGGGCAGCCCCTGACGGTCTATGGCGACGGTCAGCAGACGCGAAGTTTTTGTTATGTGGATGACCTGATCGAGGGCATTTACCGCCTGCTGCTTTCCGATGAGCATCGCCCTGTCAATGTGGGCAATCCGGATGAAATCACCATCCTCGAATTTGCCGAAACCATCAATCAGATTAGCGGTAATCAAGGAATCGCGTTTCACCCGATGCAGCGGGGGGATGGCGATCCACAACGCCGTCAGCCGGATATCAGCCGCGCCCGGGAATTGCTTGGCTGGCTGCCTGTGGTCGGTTTGCGAGAGGGCATTCGAAAAACCATCCCCTATTTCGAGGAGAAACTATCATTACTTCACGAAAATAGGATCAAAGACCCGTCATCGGGTCGCCCGGGGACGGGCTCTTGATCTTAATTTTGGAGAAATTTTCCCAGGCATGATGATGACAGATTTCATTACAAACCCCCACGAGCGGACACGCTTTCTCAAGTTCGCCCTGGTGGGAACCAGCGGCGCGTTCGCGGATTTCGCGGTGTTCAATATCCTTACCAAATTTCTCCATTTGAACCCTGTGCTGGCGAGCGTGATCTCTTTTGGGGTCGCCGTCTTGAATAACTTCACCTGGAACCGGTATTGGACGTATCCGGACTCGCGCTCGAAGCTGCTGAGTAACCAGCTGACCTCGTTTGCGGTCGTCAATCTCATCGGCGTCGGAATCCGCACGCCGGTATTTGCCCTCCTGGATATGCCTCTCCAGAAACTCTACGGGTATCTGCCCTTTCTGAGGATCTTCCCTTTTATGACCACGGAATTCTTGGGACACAACACCGCCCTGGCGATCGCCATCATCCTGGTGATGTTTTGGAATTATTTCGTCAATCGGTTTTGGACGTATAATGATGTTTAAATGAACTCTCCCCGCCTGATCCCCATCTACTCAACCTCCGGCGATGTCGGAGCCTATCTCGTTTATCCCTACCTCTATAATCGAATCGGTGAGTGGGTTGGATGGGTGACTCCTGAGCGCGAAATCTATTCTGTTCTCGGCCACTATATCGGCTGGCTGAACGACGACCCTCGTATCCTCCGTCTGCGATCATACGATTTTTCCAGGCCGCGCCGTGAGCCGCCGCCGCCCCAGCCGCGCATTCGTGTGCCAGCGTCTGTGCCGCTGGCACCAATGATGTCGGAGTTGACCTACACGACCATTGATGTGCTGGAGGAGGAGCCACACCGCCTGAGCACGGTAGATCACGATGAACTGCGCGAAGATATGGATTGATAACTCGTAAGAGCAAGATTTCATCGCAGAGACCTCGTTGTTTTTTCAGTGGACGCTTCTATAAAAATCGTAACTACTCAGCCAAACGGGGAAGTTCCCGAAAAAAGGGTGTGCGAAGGGGGCGCAGCCGCTTTGCGTTCGCACACCCTTTTTTCGGGCTAATCCGTTCGATGGCTGAGCAGTTACTATAAACCTCAAAATATGAGTGAAAATGACCAACTTCACACAACGGATGAGCCAGGCAGAACCGAGGGGGGCATTCCCCCTGTGCGATCCCTGCGCGAGTTGATAGACCGCGTGACCGGACGCAGCCTGGAAGCCGCCGCCCCCCAAGAGGATGCCGGCTTCGCCGACGTGGTGCCCTTCCCATTTTTAGCGCTGGTCGGCCAACAGGAGATGAAGCTAGCCCTGCTCCTGGCGATGATCAACCCGCACATGGGCGGCGTGCTGCTGATCGGCCCGCGCGGCACGGGCAAAACCACCGCCGTGCGCAGCTTGCCGGAACTCCTGCCTCAGACCCCGCGCAGCCTGTGCTATTACGGCTGTCTGCCGGAGGATATCGAGGCCGGGGGGGTTGACGCCGTCTGCCCAGATTGCGCCAAGAAGTATGCCGGGGATGAACCCCTGGCGGTGATGGATCAGGTGCGACTGGTGGAGCTGCCCCTCAACGCCCTCCTGGATGACGTGGTAGGGGGACTGGATGAACGCGCCGCTTTGCAGGGTCATGTTCGCCTGCGCCGGGGCATCCTGGCACAGGCCGACCGCAACCTGTTGTATGTGGATGAGGTCAACCTGCTCAGCGATGACGTCGTTGACGCCATCCTGGACGCCGCCGCCCAGGGCTATTACCTGGTGCGGCGCGGCCCCATGTCGGCGACCTACCGGGCGCGCTTCGTGCTGGTCGGCTCGATGAACCCCGAGGAAGGCCGTCTGCGCCCCCAGATCATGGATCGCTTTGGCCTGCGCGTGGTCGTGCGCGGTTTGAATGATCGTGGTGAACGCCTGGAGGCTTATCGCCGCGCTAGGGCCTATCTCACCAATCCTCGCCGGGTTTCTGTGGAATTCTCCGATTCCACGGCCCTGGCGCAGGAGGATATCCAGACCGCCCGTGATTTGCTGTCCCAGGTGGAAATCCCCGACGAAGTTTCCCAGCAGGGGTTGGCCCTGGTGGAGCGACTCAAGATCGACTCTCTGCGCGCGGAGATCACCCTCTTCGAGGCCGCCCGCGCCCACGCCGTGGCCGACGCCCGCCTGAAAGTCACCTCCGACGATCTGCATGCTGTTGCGCCCATGGCGCTGCGGATGCGGCGGTCGAATTTCATGGATGATTATTTCACGCAGCACGGGTTCGAAGAGCAAGAGCTGGCCGATATCCTGAACGACGTCATTCCTCCCAAGAAATCCAGGAAGAAATAAGGAGCGTTATCTTGACCGCCCTGACCCATCGTCAACGCCTCGAGATCTGTCTGAGCGGCGAGAAGCCGGATCGCCCGCCGGTCTCGCTGTGGCGGCATTTCCCCGTGGATGACCAGACTCCCGAGGGGTTGGCCGCTGCCACGCTGAATTTTCAACGCCTTTATGATTTCGACTTCGTCAAAGTCACCCCGGCGTCGTCTTATTGTCTGGTGGATTGGGGCAGCCGCGATGAGTGGCGCGGCGCTGCCGAGGGGACGCGCACTTATACCCATCGCGTGATCCAGCGCCCCGAGAATTGGACTCGCCTCCGGGCGCTGCACCCCGCGCGAGGGAGTCTGGGAGGCATGTTGAGGTGCTTGACCCTCCTCAGGGCTGAACTAGACCCTGACACGCCTATCCTCCAGACCATCTTCAGCCCGATGGCTCAGGCCAAGAACCTGGCCGGCGTAGATCAATTGCTTGTGCATCTGCGCCGCGATCCTGATGCGCTGCATGAAGGGTTGAAGACCATTGCAGAAACCACACAACGGTTTGTAGAAGCCGCTCTCGAGACCGGAATCGCTGGGGTTTTCTACGCCGTCCAGCATGCCCAGTATGGGTTGCTTTCGGAGGCTGAGTTCGGGGAGTTTTGCAAACCCTATGACCTGGAGGCGCTGGCGCCTGTGGGGGCGGCCTGGCTCAATTTGCTGCACCTGCATGGTCGGGACGTGATGTTCGACCAGGTCGCGGATTACCCGGTACAGGCGATCAACTGGCACGACCGCGAGACAACGCCCTCCTTGAGAGAGGCGTTGGCGCGTTACCCCGGCGTGGTCTGCGGAGGTTTGCGACGCGACGAGACGATGGCGCTAGGCACACCCGAGTCCGTCGTCGCCGAGGCCCGGGACGCGATCCAGGCCACCGGCGGACGGCGCTTCATCCTGGGCACCGGCTGCGTCACGCCGATCACCGCGCCGCATGGCAACATCCTGGCGGCGCGGCGGAGTGTGGAGGAAGAATAAGATTCTATACACGGATCAACATGGATTGCACGGATTTTTCAAATTTTCCATCCGTGTTCATCCGTGAACTCCGTGTCCAAGAAATCAATGTCTCGGAGAGTAGTGTTTGGGTAATTTGCGCGTGATTGCTGGTTCAGCCAGAGGGCAGAAGCTGAATTCTGTCCCGGGCGACGCCACTCGACCCATCACCGACCGCGTCAAGGAGTCGTTGTTCGATATCATCGGCGTTGACATTCGAGATGCTGTCGTTCTGGATCTCTTCGCAGGCACCGGCGCGGTTGGCATCGAAGCCCTCAGCCGCGGGGCCGCATGGGCGCGTTTCGTTGACCGGCATCCGTTGGCGGTCAAGACAGTGAAGGCAAATCTGGAAAAAACCCGCCTAGCCGACCGGGCGGAAGTGCTCCACATGGACGCTTTTGTCGCCCTCGATCGGGACGCCGATCGTTCGTTCGATTATCTTTACATCGCGCCGCCGCAATACAAAGGCATTTGGATAGAAGCCTTGCGGAAAGTAGATGCGCGTCCGTCGTGGCTGGCTGAATATGCCTGGGTGATCGCGCAAATAGACCCTTTGGAGTACGAATCGGTCGCGTTGCAGAATCTTCGCGAGTTCGACCAGCGTCGGTATGGCAATACGTTATTGGTATTCTATATTCTCGGTACTTCACGAAAAAGGATCCAAGACCCGTCCGCGGGTCGCCCAGGGACGGGCTCCTGATCGTTTTCGTGAACTACTGATTCTAGGAGAGTCTGATGAGTAACCCGTCCACCACTGCCGAAGAAATCATCCGAAGAGCTTTTCCTGGCATTCCCAGGCGCGAAGCCGAGGAGTTAGTAGCCATTGGCGAGGTCAAATCCTACCCCCAGGGGGCGGTGCTTTGCAGAGAGAATGTCATCGAAGACACCTTTTTCATCCTTTTAGAGGGCGAGGTGAAAGTATCGAAAATCATCAAGGATGACGAAGAACGCGTTCTCAACCGGTTGCAGGAGGGCGCTTTCTTCGGCGAGATGGGCCTGATCCATAACGCGCCGCGGATCGCCACCGTGATGGCCGCCACGCCGGTCAAGGTATTGGAAATCCATAAGCCGTCATTCGATCGTTTACTGAAGCAGAGTTCTTCGATGTCGCTTGCCATGGTGCATGAGGTCAGCCGGCGTCTGCGTGAGAACGACGAGATGGCGATCGAGGATTTGCGTTTGAAGGCTGGCGAATTGGCGGCAGCCTATCAGCGCCTGGCCCAGGAGGAGTTAGCCCGCAGAGAGTTCCTGACCACAATCGCCCACGAGCTGCGAACCCCGCTCACCGCGGCGCGGGGCTTTCTCGAGATGGCACGCTTCCACGATCTCGAAGGCCAGGCGTTGCATGATGTTCTGGATACGGTTGAGCGCAACGTGGAACAGATCGTCACGCTGGTCAACGACATCCTCTTCCTGCAAGAAGTCGAACTGGTCATGCCCGAGTTGCACCCGACCAACCTTGGAAGCCTGGTCGAGTATGCTGTGGACAAGGTTCGAGAGAAAGCAGAGCAAGCCGGCGTCGAATTGCGCGTCGATCTCGATTCGGATGCGCCGCTGGTATCTGGGCATGTTCGCAGCATCCAGCGCGCCTTGGGCCAGTTGTTGGATAACGCCATCAAGTTCAGCCCGGGCGGCGGCGTGGTGTACGTCAGGGTGGAGCGGGCTCCTGAAGGCGCAAAGGTGAGCATCCGCGATCATGGCATCGGCATTGCCGAAGAGGTGCTGCCCCACATCTTCGATCGCTTCTTCCACCTGGACAAGATCGGCGAACGTGTGTATGGCGGTTTGGGTTTGGGGTTGTCTATCACAAAACAAGTGATCGAACAGCATCATGGCAGGATCGAAGTGGAGAGCAAAGCGGGGGAAGGCAGTACTTTTACGATCTACCTAAAGGGGGCTTGAAAACAAGGCGCGGATTGACTTGCCAGGCTTATTCACCAAATCGAATCCGAAGCTGATCTTTCTCGTCATAACTGTACAGCAGCGAGAGAGGGGGATCGCCCCTTTTCAGGGCGAGCACTTTTGGCAGCAGGATGTTCAGGTCTTCCACCAGGGGTTGATTCTGAATCTCGGAGATCGGAATCCACTCCAGGCTGCCTTCTGCTGAAGGGCGGATTTCCCCCTGGGGGCAATCACCCCGAAAGATATAAATCCCAATCCCGGGGCTCGTCCCGGTATCAACGATGATCGCGCCGCACAGCCATAAATCCTGGAAATCCAGGCCGGTCTCCTCCCTCAATTCCCGCCGGGCAGCCGAGAGCGCATCTTCCCCTTGTTCCACATGTCCGCCGATGCCGTTGTAACGGCCTGCCCACAGGCGTTTGTCCGGCGCGCCCTGGAGCAGCAAAACAGATTCCCCGCGCGTGAGGAAAATCAACGTGCGGGGAATGAGGGTGTAGCGGTTGGGGGTGAGGCCCTGGTCTGATACGGGCATGGGATATGGCAGGGGAGCTAATCTGCTATTAAGGCTCGCACTTGCTCGAGTTGCCCTGCGCTGCCCAGGTAGACGTTCTTCTCGGCGATGAACCTGGCGTATTCCGCCATGAAGACCTTTCCGGGGGGACGCAGGTCGAAGTTCTCCGGCTTTTCGAGGAAGAACTCGCGGTGGACGCGCGTCCACACCAGGCGACCATCGGTATCTATATTGACCTTGGTCACGCCCAAGGCGGCGGCGCGCTTGAATTCGCCGGCATCCACGCCTTTTGCGCCCTTCAGGTTGCCGCCGGCCTTGTTGATGCGCTCGACTTCCTCTTGCGGCACGGAACTGCTGCCGTGCATCACCAGCGGGAAACCGGGCAGGCGTTTCTGGATTTCCTCCAGCACATCGAAGTGCAGCCCTTGCGTGCCGCTGAACTTGAAAGCCCCGTGGCTGGTGCCGATGGCGCAAGCCAGCGAGTCGCAGCCGGCGCGCTCCACGAATTCGAGCGCCTGATCGGGATCGGTCAGCTTGGCGTCGGCTTCAGCGACCTTGACGTGCTCCTCGACTCCGCCTAGCTGTCCCAATTCGGCCTCGACTACCACGCCCTTTGCATGCGCATAGTCAACCACGCGACGGGTGATGGCGACATTGGTCTCGAAGTCCTCGTGGCTGGCGTCTATCATCACCGAGCTGTAGAAGCCGCTGTCAACGCAGTCGTAGCAGGTCTCCTCGTCGCCGTGATCCAGATGGACAGCGAAGATCGCCTCGGGGAAGATCTCGTCCGCGCTGCGGATCAGCCCCTCCAGCATCGTCTTGTGTGTGTAGGAACGCGCCCCTTTGCTGATCTGGATGATGAAGGGCGCACGGCTTTCCAGATTGCCCCGGAATAATCCCATGGTCTGTTCGAGGTTGTTGATATTGTAAGCGCCGATGGCGTATTTCCCGTATGCGGCCTCGAATAATTTTTTGGTTGTGACGATCATGATAGGCTCCTTTATATGCCGCCACGCTCCTTCATTCAGGAGTTTTTTTCAGTGTACTCACGGTATGAGTTCACTGAAAAACACATGGCGGACTCACGGTATTATATAATTCGATTTACAAAGACGCAAGAAGCCAAACTTCTCCTATGCTGCTCCGAATCCACTACTCGTTATTGTTTCAGTAGGCTCAAAGTATTTCAGCGCCAGGTTGGAAAATAAGCAAGACCTGTAAGCGGATTTCGGGAACGGATTTACCCGAAAAAAGGGTGTGCGCAGGGGGCGTAGCCCCCTGCGCACACCCTTTTTTCGGGAATTTCTCCGTTTGGCTGAGTAGTTACCTAATTTTTGTGCAACAACACTAAGTGCGATTCGTAGAAAACATTGATCGTCGTTAGTTGCCTTTTGGATGTTACGCGGCTATAATGAATAGCGTCAACGAAAAAACTATATCACCGCGAAGACGCAGAGCACGCAGACCGAAAATATCAAAAGTAGAATCCTGAGGAGGAAAAAATGACCGATTTGTTCGAGAAAGTGACTGGCAGTCAGGACGTTTTCAAGAAGATCGCCAGCAAGATTCCTGGCTTTCGTGGATATATCGAACGGCAGAATCGCCGGGCGGCTGACAAGCTGCTGCGCGAAACCGTGGCAGACCGCTTCGAGGAGTTATATCAACGCATCTCTGCCGTCCAGGTGGACTTCGTGAGCCGGGGGGAAATCAGCTATGTTGATGATCTCGAGAAGGGTGCGCTCAAGGTGCGCACATTCATAGATAAAGTGCGTCGGGCGGCCTATGGGTATTCCGGTTTCTTCGACGCAGTCAAGATCAACGAAGAAGAATTAGCCTGCGTCTACCAATACGATGCCGCCATGCTCGATTTAGTAGACGGCGTAGTCAGCGCCATTGACAACGTGGAAGCCTCGGTGGGCGCCGATGGCCTTCCGGCGGCGATCCGCAACCTGACGGGCAAAGCCCAGGAATGTCTGGATGTCTTCAACCGCCGAAACGAGGTGATGACACAAGGGTAGAGAACTTGAATCTCACGCAAAGACGCCAAGGCGCAAAAGTGACTCCTTCAAACGGAGAAATTCCCGAAAAAAGGGTGTGCGTGGGGGTGCGCAGCACCCCCACGCACACCCTTTTTTCGGGCTAATCCGTTCGATGACTGAGCAGTTACGATATGATAAAAGTGGAATGGCTTCGATTGATGATGTCTAAGAATTTGGAGGTTTGGTGATGGCTAGAATTTTCGATGTTATCGAATATGCTGATGAGATGCGAGATCACATCGTGCAGCGCTTCCCGGAGAAGGGTTCCGGTGATTTTCGGATTGGTTCGCAGGTGATTGTGCGCGAAGCCCAGGCGGCGGTGTTCTTCCGCGATGGGCAGGCTCTGGACACTTTCGGCCCTGGCCGACACACGATCGCCACAGCGAATATCCCCCGCGTGATTGATTTTATTGGCAAGGCCTTCAATGACCGCACACCCTTTACGGCCGAGGTCTATTTCGTCTCGACGCGCGAGTTCGTTGATAGGAAATGGGGCACCCCCCAGCCCATCATCGTGCGCAACCCCGGCATGGGATTAGGCGTCGCGCTTCTACAAGGCTTCGGTACCTACAGCTTCGAGGTCGCCGACCCGCAGCAATTCGTGACTCAGGTTGTCGGTTCCTTGGGCGTCTATCGCACCGGCGATATCGAAGATCGTCTGCGCGGCGTGCTGCTCTCCGATTTGACCGACCTGCTGGGAGAGACCGCCGCGGCGCGTAGCGTGGTCGAGCTGATCGGCCTGGTCAACGAGTTGAGCGCCAGCGTGCGCGCGAAAGCCCAGGATCATTTCAATTCTCTGGGATTGTCGTTGAAATCGTTCATCATTTCCAACCTCAAGCCATCCGATAAATCCGCCGAAGAGTTGCGCAATATGGGGATGCTGGATATGGCTACCTACACCCAATTGCAGGCCGCCGATGCGATGCTGGCGGCTGCCCAGAATCCCAGCGGCGGCGCGGGCCTGACGGCCGGCATCGGGGCCGGCCTTGGGGTGGGCAGTGTATTGCAGCAATCGCTCCAGGGCATGACCGGCGCGCAGGCCCAGAAGGTCGCGGCCAGTATGCCTGACGTGATGACCCCTTCCGAGGCGGCTGGATTCTTGAAGGTCTCCGAAGAAGATGTCATCGCCGCCATCAAGGCGGGCGACCTCAAAGCCAAGAAACTCGGCAACGCTTACCGCATCAGCAAGCAGGCTTTGGAAAAATTCCTGAGCGGGTAGGAGACCCCTCCCAAACCCTCCCCGACATCGGGTAGGAGACCCCTCCCCAGCCCTCCCCGATATCGGGGAGGGGGCAATCTCCCCCCCTCGCGAAGGTACTGCGGCTGCCAGAAACCCGTTTTCTCTGAGAAAACGGGTTTCTGGCAGTCTCGGGGCGCCTGGAGATGGGTTTTCGATCGCTTCGATGGCCTGGGGCAACCTCCCCCCGTATCGGGGGGACCGAGGGGAGTGCTATGCGCCCAAGGCGTCTTGGATCGTCTTCACATCCGATGTCGAGATGGGCTTTTCTTTGGCGACTTTGCGCAGATAATCCTTCAATTTCTTGACAGGCAGGGTTGGATTGGGAGCCTCATCGGCTTGAATATCCACATCGGGGTGTGTGAATATCAGGGCGGCCTGAATAGCGGGCAACTCGTATCCCTCGGGCAACGCTTTCCTCAGTTCGTAACGCAGGGCCTCCTTCTCTGAGGCGATCTCGAGATCAGGACGTCCCAGCCCTTCCTGGGCGAAGAAGGTCAAATAGGCTGAAAGCACCCCGCCGCCGCGCTTGCGCCAGCGATCCTTGCTGTACGTGATCACGCCCCGCTGAGGCTTGGGGATCAGCACCCACAGGCCAGCCGGGCCGACCAGCACATGTGCGGCGCGAGTCATGTAATGATACAGATTGTATTGCTGGCTGAATCCTTTCAACGCAGCGTCTATCTGCTCATCGGGGCGCGGCCTTCTGCCCCAGCGGTTGGTGTAGAAAATGCCCACTTGCGAGAGCATGAAACCCACCACCAGGGCCGAGAGCGACAGGCCAACCTGCTCTGGCTGCCGGAAAGTGACATACATGCCAGCTCCCAAAATGGCCAGGCTGACGATGCTGACGATCTTGCCCAGGGTGGCGTTGCGTTTGATCAGTCGTTCATTGCGAATGATATTCATTTAGAGTTGTTCTCCATAGCGCGGCCTCCAGCCGCAACCCAATTGGATGGGGACGCGGATCAATGCGGATTTATACAGAATCTTGCTCTGGCGGTTCATGAGTACCGTCTCAAAACAAGACATGCATTCTGCCCGCCCAACCCAAAGGAATTCGATAGGGCAATCTCTACCCTGTGCGCGCGCCTCTGGTTGGGTACATAATCCAGGTCGCACTCCGGGTCGGGGTATTCGTAATTGATCGTCGGGTGCAGGGTATTTTCCCGGATCGTCATCACGCAGGCGATGGCCTCCAGCGCTCCCGATGCGCCCATGGCGTGTCCGATCATGGATTTGGTCGAGTTGATGGGGATCGAATATGCCCGGTCGCCGAACACGGCCTTGATGGCCTTTGTTTCCATACTGTCGTTCAGGGGGGTGGATGAACCGTGAGCGTTGATATAATCTACGTCCCCGGGCTGGATTCCAGCATTGGAGAGCGCCCAGCGCATGGTGCGGATGGCGCCTTCGCCCTCGGGGTGGGGCGCGGCGATATGGAATCCTTCCGCCGAGGAGGCGTATCCCAGCACCTCGGCGTAGATCGGCGCGCCGCGGCTCCGGGCGTGTTCCAGACGCTCCAAAACCAACACCCCAGCCCCCTCGGAGAAGACGAAGCCCTCCCTCCTGGCGTCGAAGGGGCGCGAGGCCTTTTCGGGCTGGTCGTTGTAGTTGACCGGCAGCGCACGCATAGCCGCGAATCCGGCAATCGAAAAGTCGCGCACCAGGGCTTCGGTCCCTCCCGAAATGACCACGTCAGCCCACCCCCGCCGGATCAACTCTGCGCCCTCGCCAATGGACTGGGCGCCGGTCGCGCAGGCGGTGGTGATGGTGGCGTTGGGGCCAAGGCACTGAAAGCGCATGGCGATCAGATGAGCCGACAGGTTGGGGATGCCGCCGGGCAGCACGAAGGGGCTGACTTTTTCCAGCCCTTTGGCCTTGTAGATTTCGATGCCATCCACGAAGCTATCCAACGCGCCGATGGCCGTGCCGAAATACACTCCCGCCCGTTCGGGCGCGGGCATTGGCTCCGGCAGCCCGGCGTCGGCGACAGCCTGAACAGCCGCGGCCACGGCGATCTGGGCGGCGCGCGGATAACGCCGCGCCAGCGTGCGATCCATGAAATCCTTGGGATCGAAATCGGGGATCTCGCCGGCAATCTGGCAGGTCAGCCCGTCCGGATCGAAGTGGGTGATGCGCCTCACGCCGGATTTCCCCGCTGCCAGGCCCTCCCAGAACTTCTCCACCGAACTGCCCAGGGGGGTGACTGCCCCCAACCCAGTGATGACGACCCTGACGCGGCTCATCACTCGTCTTCGGCCTTCGATTTGCCGAGTTGCTCTTGAATCGAACTGCGCAAGGCGTCGAGCAGGTTAGCTTCGACCGCCCTCCGGGCGGTGCGGATGGCGTTGACCAGGGCGCGGGCATCCGAACGGCCATGCCCTACGAAGATCAGCCCATTGATGCCCAGGAGCGGCGCGGCGCCCACCTCGCCGGGATCCATGAGTTTCTTGACGCGCCCGAAAGCAGGTTTGGCCAGAAGCGCCCCCAGGCTGGTGACCACCCCGCTGGTCAGCTCGGCGCGTATGGTTTCGATGAGCAGCTTAGCCACCGCTTCGCTGGTCTTGACCAGTATGTTGCCGGTGAAGCCATCCGTGACCACTACGTCAACCTGGCCGCTGAAAAGCTCCTTGCTCTCGACGTTGCCGATGAAGTTCAGCCCCGAGGTCTCGAGGATGGGATAGGTCGCTTTGACCAGCTCGTTGCCCTTGCCGGCCTCCTCGCCGTTGGAGAGCAGGCCCACGCGGGGAGTCTCCACCCCCAGCACCTTCTCGGCGTAGACCGAGCCCATCACGGCGAACTGGCGCAGATATTCGGGTTTGCACTCGGTATTTGCGCCGATGTCCAGCAGCGCGCAGCGCCCGCCGGCTGTCGGCAGCAACACGGTCAGCGCCGGGCGTTTGACCCCCCGGATGCGTCCCAGTCGGAAGAGGCCGTTGGCCATCGCCCCGCCGGTGTTGCCCGCCGTGACGAAGGCGTCGGCCTGGCCTTCTTCGAGCAGGTCCATGCCCACGGCCATGGAGTTCTCGGCCTTGCCGCGCGCCGAGCGGGCCGGCTTGTCGCCCATTTCCAGGACCTCGGGGGCATGGATCACCCTGACCCTGGCCGACCCTCCCAGGGCTTCCAGGCGAGGCTTGAGCTGCCCCTCGTGGCCCACCAGCAAAATCTCATCGCCGAATAATTCACCCGCCTCGACCGCTGCCTGCACCTCGGGGTTGGGATAGTTGTCGCTTCCCATCGCGTCTAATACAATGCGCATTGTTATCTCCTTGTACACGGATGGACGCGAAACTGCACGGAAATAAAACGGGTAAACCCGGAAACCTTTCGATGCTACAGTGTCCGAATTGCTGAAACCAAATAAGAAATCCGTACGATCCGTGTAATCCGTGTCCAAATCTTTTTCTTGACAATTATAACCCCCTGATTATAATACGGATGCTCAGGCGCTGGTGCTGGAATTGGCAGACAGGCATGGTTGAGGGCCATGTGCCGCAAGGCGTGAGGGTTCGACCCCCTCCCAGCGCATATGAAATAGACAGTAGACCTCACAGGTTTCTGAAACCTGTTTTGTAGTGGGGGCGGGGCCAGCGATGACCCCCTACCATAACCAGGCAAGGCTCCTAAGCATTCCCACCAACTTCTCCGGCAGCTTCTCCCCGCTTGGTGACCACCAAACCGCTCAATACACCAGCGCAACCTTGAGAATATCTGGTGCCTGCGAGTCGATCAATCTTGATAGAAACCGGCTGCCACGACCAGGCCCGCCATGCGCACACTGCGGATGGCCTGGTGTAAGGCGGCATAACTCCCCGAAAACTCGATGGCCACATCGGCGCCTTTACCGTCCGTCTTGAGCGCCAGCCCGATATCTGTTTCTGATGGATCGAAGGTGCGGGTAGCGCCGAATGATCGAGCCAACTGCCTGCGGTTGGCGAGCGGGTCAACAGCATCGATCAGGGCGGCGCCGCTCGTACGGGCCAACTGAACGGTAAGCAACCCAAGAACCCCTAACCCAAACACGATGACGTGGTCGCCGACTTTGATGTGGGCATCATGGATGGCCTGGAGGGCGATACTGATCGTGCTCAAAAAGATGGCCTGCTCCGGCGCGAGGTTGTCCGGCAGCGGGCCTGCTATACCCAGGCCTGCCATCTCGGCGGGCGCGAAGGTGCGCGTCTGACCATGGGGGAGCGGGAGATGAACCAGATCGCCTGGCCCATATCCCGATACATCTTCGCCAACATCTATGACCTGCCCCACCCATTCATAACCCAGGCGGGCTGGATAGGTTGTCCCAGTAGCGGCATCTGTAAAGAGGCGCAATTGAGGGTCGAATACTTTGTCGTGGAAGGCCGAGCTCCCCCGGTAGAGGCTGATTTCTGTGCCGTGGCTGATGGCGCTGATCAGCGCCTGGGCGCGAACTTCTCCCCTGCTCAGGGGTTTTTCTTCGTAGGGTACGATTTCGAGCTTGCGTTTACCTGTCAACAAGAGTTCAGTGGGCATTGTCTTCGCTCTTTTAGAATAGTTCATTGTTCATCTGGGTAGACCAACCCCCAATCGGCGCGCAGGCTGTCCATCAATCGCATCAGGCCTAAAGTTTCGTCCAGCGGCATCAGGGGGCTTTCAGTTATTTTTGCTCTCAGGCAGGAATGCACCTCCTCGACCTCGTAGATATATCCATTACCGGCGATCGGATGATCGCTGGTTAGCGGCTCCTGACCATGGAGATGCAGGGTCAGCCGGTCAGGGCGGAAGAAGATATTGTGCACTTTGGTATATCCATGCGTTCCGACGATGAAGGCTTCCCTGGGTTTGTAGAGGCGCATACTGCACGACAGGCTCGCCGAGGCGCCCTGGTCATAGTTCAACAGGATCGTATCCAATTCGTCGGCGCCGGTCTGGCTGATATGGGCATGGCTGAGCATGCTGTGAGGAAATCCCAAAACCATCACTGTCAGGGATAGCGGATATATGCCCAAGTCCAGTAAGGCCCCGCCGCCCAATTCCAGGTTGTAGAGCCGATGTTGGGGATCGTAGGGAAGCTGAAAACAAAAATCAGCCTGCACCAGGCGAATCTCGCCCAACAGCCCTTGCTGCAACCAATTGCGTACCTGAGCCATGGCAGGAAAGAAGCGCATCCACATAGCCTCCATCAAAAAGAGACCTTTTTGGCGCGCCAGGTTGATACAGGCTTCGGCTTGCCTGGCGTTGAGCGTGAAGGCTTTCTCGCATAAAACGTGTTTGCCGGCCTGCAAGCACATCTGCATATTCTCGTAGTGCAGGTTGTGGGGAGTGGCGATGTAGACAACATCAACCTCCGAGTCTTCAGCGACAGCCTGGTAATCCCCGTAACATTTGGGGATATTCCACTCGCTCCCGAAAGCGTCGGCGCGTTTCTGCGTGCGCGAGGCAACTGCTACGACCTCGGCATGCTCCGAGCTGTGTAAAGCCTGCACCATGTTCTTAGCAACTTCCCCTGTGGCGAGTATCGCCCAACGATATCGTTTCATCTATCATCTCCTAACCCGGACGAGCCGGAACCAAAAGGATAATTAAGGAAAGAGAGAAAGTCGCTCAATAGGACAGGTGATAAACACCCTAAACAAGTCGGTAACGAGATCAACCAAGGGCTGTCTCAG
>Ga0194126_10000660_pt1 | contig 57755 bp, 50 predicted proteins | sample TA2KigC150mmetaG_FD_148641 | JGI IMG/M metagenome (GOLD analysis project Ga0194126, IMG submission 148641) | Freshwater microbial communities from Lake Tanganyika, Tanzania - TA2015035 Kigoma Deep Cast 150m | ecosystem: Environmental > Aquatic > Freshwater > Lake | place: Tanzania: Lake...
GAATGGCGACCGCTGGATGCCCGCCCGAATATCCGCGAGGAAGCCCCGGATGTGATCCAGAAAGTGCGCATCCTGGCCCACTCCGCAGAGATCCCCAATGACACGCTTTCTTTCGGGCCTGAATTCCCGGCTGAACTGCGCGCCGAAATCGAAGCCGCCCTGCTCGCGTTTGCAGAGACCGATGCCTGGGACACTTCGATCGGCAACACTGACTTCTATGGCTGGAGCGGCATCCTGCCCGCGACCGATGCGGAGTACGACATGGTCCGCAAGATGGTCGAAGCCGCTGGCCTGACCCTCGAAGGCCTGGGAGAATAATCTAACCTGTATGTGTACATGGGCAGGGGTTATCGCAAGACCCCTGCTCATTTTTTTATCTTCTGCGTCCAAAACGATATGCTCAAAGTAAAAAATCTTACAAAAATCTACGAGGGGGGCGTCCTTGCCCTGGACAATGTCAGTTTCGAGGTCCCCCAGGGCGAATTCCTGGCTGTGATAGGTTTGAGCGGATCGGGAAAATCTACACTCCTGCGGTGCATCAATCGTCTCATCGAGCCGACTGATGGCGAAATCCTCTGGGGGGATACCGATATCACGAAAGCCTCCGATGACGAATTGCGTACGATACGCCGTAAAATCGGCATGATCTTCCAAAACTTCAACCTGGTGCATCGTTCCCTGGTGTTGACTAATGTCCTGGCCGGACGCCTGGGATACGTGAATCCCGCATTGAGCGTATTCAACCGCTTTCCTAAGGCCGATATAGAAAATGCTTTCGCACAATTGAAGCGTGTTGGAATCGCCAACAAAGCCTATAACCGCGCCGACGAACTCAGCGGTGGACAACAGCAGCGGGTGGGCATCGCGCGAGCCATGATGCAGGGCCCCGACATCATCCTGGCCGATGAACCAGTTGCCAGCCTCGACCCTGTGTTGGCCCACAGCATCATGCAATACCTGGAGAAGATCAACGAGGAAGAAGATGTGACCGTGATATGTAGTCTCCACTTCCTGGACCTGGTTCATCGCTATGCTGACCGCGTGGTCGCCCTCAACGAGGGGAGATTGATGTTCGATGGGCTACCCAAAGAAATAGATGATGTCAAGTTCAAGGAAATATACGGCAAAGATGCAGAACGGGTTGGGTAGGAGGCGTTTATGAAATCGAAGAAACCAAATCTTCTGCGCTCTCTTGGCCTGGGATTGGGGGTATTGGTGGTCCTGGTGGTTTACGCCTATGGCTTTCAGGTCACCAAAGTTGATCTGAAGGAAACCAGATCCGAACGTCGCCAGGAGCAATTGATCCGCATCGTTCGCGCGCTGGCGCAACCAGAATTCTTCACCTATGACAAAGTGGAATTCGAGGTGTCTCTGCCTGTGATGATTCCCTGCCCCCAGGAAGGATTCGCGCCCCCCGAACCAGACAAGAACGGCCCATACCTCATCATGACGCCCGCCTGCGCTGACCCTCGTGAGGTCGCCACGATCGAAGGGTATAATTTCGAACCCTTTAGCAAAGGCCCACTGAACTTTATGCCCGCGGGCAGCGATGTCAAGTTACAATTGGGAACCGTAGAGACTGACGAATCTGGTCATTTTTCCACCCAGGTTCGGTTATCGAATCGGCCAAGCGACGAGGTGCAAGAAATTCGCGCCATCACCCGCCAGAACGTCGGCGCGCCCAAGCTGACTCGTACCGCTATAGACACCTGGAATAAGATCGTCGAAACCGTCTTTCTTGCATTATTGGCGACTACCATCGGCACCGCGCTGGCGATACCGCTGAGTTTCTTCGCAGCGCGCAACTTGATGAAAGATGTCACCAGCACGATGATCAGCGCTTCCTTGTCCATTCTATTCCTACCGGTCGGGTTATATATAGGAGTGAAGACAGCCGCAGCCGCCTCTCTACTCAGCGAATTTCTGACGGACAATACCCTGCTGATGGTAGCTAGTTTGATCATCGCGCCGATTCTCGTCTGGCAAGGGTCTCGCATCGCGTTACCGCAACGGGAAATCGCCAAACCATCTGTGGCTGTTCGCGTAGCCCGCACAAGCCTCCTGTTGATTCTATTTCTTGTTTCGATCGTGGCGTTCTATTTGCTTTCTCATGTAGCTTTGTTGGGAGGCAGCGCGCTTGGAAAAAAGTTAGGCGACTTTGGCTTCCTGGGCACCTTCATACGCGACCTGGGAGATATCTTGGGAATGCTGATCGTGGTCATTACGGCTTTAGCCGTGGCGGGAGTTTTTAGTTCCATCGCAGGCCGATTGGGTATACTCATTGGTCAAAAATCGAAGTTTGCTGGCCGGGTTATCCAGGTTGTGTTGGCGACAACAGCGGGCGCTCTACTGTTTCTGTTGATAGCCTTTGCCTTGAACTGGCTGTACCAATTCAGGAACTACCAGGCGTTGTATCTCTATGCCAGTCTGATCGGCGCGCTGCTGGGGTTATTCTTGGGGATCAGAACCGACGTCAAAGCAACGCTTCCTACTGGCATGGTCATATACTATGTCTCGCGCACGATCTTCAACGCCCTGCGTTCTATCGAAGCGTTGATTATGGCCATCGTATTCGTGGTGTGGGTGGGCATTGGCCCCTTTGCCGGATCGTTGGCGTTGTCCTTACACACCATCGCTGCGCTGGCAAAACTATATTCGGAGCAAGTCGAGAGCATCATGGCAGGGCCTATCGAAGCCATAAAAGCTACCGGAGCGACGCGTTTGCAAACCATCATCTACGGCGTGATACCACAAATCGTCCCGCCTTATATTTCATTCACTATGTACCGCTGGGATATCAACGTGCGTATGTCCACGATCATCGGTTTCGCTGGCGGTGGTGGGATTGGCTTTCTGCTCCAGCAAAACATCAACTTGCTCCACTACCGCGCCGCCAGCGCCCAGATGGTGGCCATTGCCGTCGTTGTAGCAATCATGGATTACATCAGTTCTGTCCTGAGAGAGAGAATTGTATGAATTTATTCCGGCCCCCTTTCATTGCGTTCGGAAACCTCCCGAAGGTTGCCTGCGGGAAGCCAGAAATTCCGTAAAAACGAACCTTCATGAGGTTCGTCTAAATGAGGTAGGTTTCCATAAGCTAATCTTGAGTCTACTGCAAAATCTACGAGTAGAGGATTCGGGGCGGCACATCTGGGGGTGCGTACGTAGCACACACCCCCAGATGTGCCGCCCTGCCCCCTCGTTTACGAGTTTTTTCAGCGAACTCAATCTTACTTCATCAACGTGATATAATGTTCAGCCAGTGCTCTAGTGAGAAGATGGTTATGGGTGTGTTGCTTTTCATGATCGGCAATAGGGCGCTGATGACAACGATTGTTTCGACCAAGCGAATGACAATGAGGTTCTTATGGCGCCAATTCTTGAGCTGCGTGGAATTACCAAAAGATTCCCGGGCGTGCTGGCAAATGACCATATTGATCTAATCCTCGAGCAGGGAGAGATCCACGCCTTGTTGGGGGAGAATGGAGCGGGGAAGACAACGTTGATGAATATCCTCTACGGATTGTATGATCCAGACGAGGGCGAGATCTTCGTTCGCGATAAACAGATCAATGTTAAATCTCCCAGCGATGCCATCTCGGCAGGCGTTGGAATGGTGCACCAGCATTTTATGTTGGTGCCCGTTTTTACAGTGACCGAAAACGTCATGTTGGGCGACGAATCAACCAGTTTTGGTGGATTCCTGGATCGTAAATCAGCCGCAGCACGTGTCAGGGAAATCTCGGAGCAGTACCATTTGGAAGTCAACCCTGACTCCTATGTTCGAGACCTACCGGTAGGGGTTCAGCAGCGAGTGGAAATCATCAAGTTGCTTTACCGGGAGGCTGATATCCTTATTTTAGACGAACCTACGGCTGTGCTCACGCCTCAAGAAGTAAACGAACTTTTCACCATCATGCGTTCGCTGGTCGAACACGGTAAATCAATCATATTTATAACCCATAAGCTGCGCGAGGTGCTGGCGTTTGCGGATCGGATCACGGTCATTCGAGATGGAAGGGTTGTTGGCACCACAACCCCACAGGAGACAAACCGAAACATATTGGCTTCAATGATGGTGGGCCGTGATGTTGACTTGTTCGTCGAGAAGAAACCTGCTCAGCCAGGCGGCGTAGTCCTGAAAGTCGAGAATTTGTTCGCTCTCAATGAGATCAACCAGGTGGCGGTCAAAAACGTCTCGTTCGAGGTGCGGGCTGGCGAAATCCTGGGGGTTGCCGGCGTCCAGGGGAATGGTCAGACTGAGCTGGTCAGGGCGCTGACAGGTCTGATCCATGCGTACAGCGGATCGGTCAGCCTGTTAGGGCAAGATATATCTGCTGCTTCTCCACGTGAAATCACCGAGCTGGGATCGGCGCACATTCCTGAAGATCGCCAGCAAGATGGCCTGGTACTAAAAGCCACGGTGGCGGATAATCTGGTGCTCAATACCTATTATCGAGAACCTTTTGCAGAAGGCGTATTGGTGCAGAAGGAAAAGGTCGTCGAGAATGCTCTAGAGATTATCAATTATTTCGATATTCGTACACCCAGCGCGCTGATCCCGTTGGGATCCCTTTCTGGCGGCAATCAGCAGAAGGTAATCGTGGGGCGCGAATTCTCGCGGCCCATCCAATTGCTGATCGCCGCACAGCCTACCCGGGGTCTGGATGTAGGCTCCATCGAATATATCCATCATCGTTTGATCGAGAAGCGTGATTCTGGCTGCGCGATTCTACTGGTTTCCACAGAGTTAGATGAAATCATGGAACTATCGGATCGCATTGCAGTGATGTATCGTGGCGAGGTCGTCGCCGTGGTAGATGCCGATGATGTTACCAAAGAGCAGGTCGGTTTGCTGATGGCTGGGGTGGTATCCGAAGAGGCTGGCGGCTAACTCGAAGCGTTGAAACGAGGAATCATCAATGAGCGAAACTGAAAGAGATAAACCCAAGAAGAAAGACGCCGGCAAGATCTTTCTCGAAGAGGCAGCGAAAAGCCCCTTGACAGTCACGATTTTGGCCATTGTCACCGGCCTGCTGTTGGGTGGATTGCTTGTGGCTGTGACCTCGGAGGATGTTTACGCCGCTTTCAGCGATTCTCCCTGGGAAGCGTTGAAGGTCGGCGCTAATGCAGCCTGGAAAACCTATCAGGCCTTATTCAATGGTTCGGTGGGTAATCCGGGCAAGATCATCGAAGCGTTCCGTGGAGGGGACCCTGAAACCATCCGCAGGGCGATCAACCCATTCTTCGAGAGCCTGGTGCAATCAACGCCGTACATATTCGCCGGTCTGGCATTGACATTGGGTTTCCGTGTGGGTTTGTTCAATATCGGGGCCGAGGGACAATTGTTCATTGGCGCTGCAACCACCGTTACCGCGGCTTTGTTCATCAAAGGGCTGCCGGCCATCATCCATATCCCTCTTTCCTTATTGGCTGGCTTTCTCGGAGGGGGGTTATGGGGTTTTATTCCCGGTCTGCTTAAAGCGAAAACAGGCGGACATGAAGTGATCAATACGATCATGATGAACTATATTGCTTTCCGCCTGAGCGAATATTTACTGCGCGGCCCCCTGAAGAATCCAGAAGGCTTCTCCCCCATCAGCGCGATGATCCAGGATTCTGCCAAACTCTACCGCTTCTTCGGAAATCCTATCCGCTTTCATCTTGGTTTCTTCATCGCGCTGTTATTCGCCTATCTGCTTTATTTGTTCTTATTCAAGACTACCTGGGGTTTTACCCTTCGCACCGTTGGATTGAATCCCCGGGCAGCCAAATACGCCGGGATGAACATCGTGCAGAGCACCGTCATTGCTATGTTTTTATCTGGCGGGCTTGCTGGCCTGGCCGGAGCCAATGAGGTCTTGGGCGTGAATTACAACCTGGCCCTGGCGTTTTCGTCGGGATATGGTTTCGACGCTATAGCACTGGCTTTGCTTGGCAAGAGCCATCCCTTGGGCGTCGTGCTGGCGTCCGTTCTTTTCGGTTTCTTGCGCAATGGCGCTACTCAGATGCAGGTCTCGGCAGGCATCCCCATAGACATTATCTCTGTCTTGCAGGCGGCAATCCTGGCTTTCATCGCCGCGCCGGCGATCATCCGCACGATATATCGCTTGAAAGTACCCGAACTGGATATTGACGCCGTGACGCTTCGCGGCTGGGGAGGCAACTAACTCATGACTACTACGACGATGAAGAACCACTTCGCTTATGTATCTCCGACCCGGCGTCGTGTGATGGGATTTATCTTCCTCGGGCTGGGCATCGCCCTTTGGGCGCTGTTTGCTAAGAATGTCGAACCAGGGGTGGAGACGACCTTCGTGTTGACTCCCGGAGGAGCGACCCAGGAACTGCCCGATTGGGTTTTTCCCAGCCTTCCCATGCTCGATATATTGGCCGTGGTGTGCGTGGGAGTGGGCGGCTACCAGTTGGCGCGTGGCTTTGGCAAGCGTACGAACCTGATGCTGGGCATGGCCGTGGCGTTGTTCATTTTCGGTTTCCTGACCTGGGCGACCTCCGGCGGTACGCTGAATCTGGCGGGTCTGTTCCGCAGCGCGCTGGTCAAAGCGGTTCCATTGACGATAGGTGCGCTCTCTGGTGTATTGTGCGAGCGCTCAGGCGTCGTCAACATCGCCATCGAGGGTATGATGCTCACAGGGGCCTTTACCGGCGCTTTCGTGGGCAGTGTGACGAACCTTTGGATCGGCCTCCTGGCGGCGGTGCTCTCTGGGGCTCTCCTTGGTACGATACATGCGGTTCTCTCGATCAAATACAAAACCAACCAGATCATCTCTGGTACGGTGATCAATATCTTTTCGACCGGCATCACCTCGTTCCTCTCCGCAAAATTCCTACAAAAATATCAGCACCTGAACGATCCAGGGCGCTTCCCAACCATCGAAGTGCCGGTCTTGTCGAAAATCCCGATCATTGGGCCGATCATGTTCGAGCACAATATGTTCGTGTATGCACTGTATTTCTTCTTGATCGTGCTGACAATTGCGCTTTATTACACCCGCTGGGGGCTGCGCACCCGCTCGGTAGGTGAACATCCCAAAGCAGCGGATACCCTGGGGATCAACGTTTTCAAGACCCGGTACCTCTCGGTGATTTTAGGCGGCTGCATGGCCGGATTTGGGGGCGCCTACTTTACCCTGGGTTCGGTCGGCCGTTTCGATGAGGTGATGACTGCCGGACGCGGCTTCATCGGTCTGGCGGCGATGATCTTCGGTAACTGGAATCCTGTTGGGGCTTTTGGGGCAGGCCTCTTGTTTGGCTTCTTCGACGCCCTCTCAGCCAAGCTGGCCATCTTGAAGGTGCCCATTCCCTCCGAGATCATGTTGATGTTCCCCTACATTGCCACGATGATCGCTCTCGCCGGAGTGGTAGGCCGCGGCCAGATGCCCGCCGCCGATGGCCAGCCATATGAAAAAGAATAAATGATCCTTTGAATTGGATTCCTCAGGAATCCCCCTGCGCCACCACAATATCAATAAAAAACGCGTCCCCAAAAGGATTCCCCCGCGGGTCGAAGGCCTGCCAGGCGCTTCGATATGAACCAGGCTCGTTGGGGGCATAGAAAATCATGCGAATCTCCGCCTCGACGCCGCTCAACGCTGGGAAGAGGGCCTGAGAAATGGGCGCATCCATGGCAGGGCCGGCAATCAGTTGGATTTCGTACCTCGCATCCCAATTGCATGTGCCGGCGTTGAATATCTTCCAGCGTTTATCCAGGCGCTGACCAGGGGAAACCACCGAACCATCTTCGATGGTCACATCCTCGACGAACTCGAGTCCATTCGTACAGGCCGGCGTCGGCGTGGGCGGACTCTCGGCAGTGAGCCGGGCAGCCTCTGTCTCCTCGAGTTGGATGATCAATGGATCAACGGTAGGCGGCCTGAAGACTATTGCTGTTGGCGTGGCGGGGAGGGGCGCACGTTCCGCGCTGCTGCAGGCAGCCAGGAGCATGCCAACGAATACGATGATGAATAGCAGCTGCTCAGCCTTCGAATGAATTCGAGGATCTCTATTCTTCGAGAACATCATCCTCGGCGCCAGGAGAAAAATGTACACCACTCATCGCAGATTGCCGGATCAGGCCTTCGATCTCTCCAAGAAGGTCGGGGTTTTCGCGCAAGAACTCCTTGGCATTTTCGCGCCCCTGGGCAAGCCGTAGATCGCCGTAAGAGTAGAACGAGCCGCGCTTCTGGATGATATCCAGGGCAGTGCCCAGGTCAACGACATCGCCAATTTTCGAGATGCCTTCGTTGTACATGATATCGAATTCGGCCGCCTGGAAGGGAGGCGCGACCTTGTTCTTGACCACCCGCACCCGCGTGCGATTACCTACCACTTCAGAACCCACCTTGATAGATTGAATGCGGCGCACATCCAGGCGCACAGAGGCGTAGAACTTGAGCGCCTGACCGCCTGTGGTGGTCTCTGGATTGCCAAACATGATGCCGATTTTCTGGCGTAATTGGTTGGTGAAGATCACCGCAGTGTTGGTTTGCTTGATCGCGCCCGAAAGCTTGCGCAAAGCCTGGGACATCAGACGAGCCATCAAACCCATATGGGCGTCACCCATATCGCCCTCGATCTCTGCGCGGGGCACCAGCGCAGCTACCGAGTCGATGACGACCACATCAACCGCCCCCGAACGCACAAGGGCTTCGACGATCTCCAAAGCCTGCTCGCCAGTATCGGGCTGAGATATCAAGAGATTGTCAATATCAACGCCGCAGGCCCCGGCATATTTGGGATCCAGGGCGTGTTCCATATCAACGAAAGCTGCTGTGCCGCCCAGGGCTTGCGCCTCAGCCACGATGTGCTGGCAAATCGTTGTCTTCCCCGAGGCTTCTGGGCCGAAGATTTCCGTCACCCGGCCGCGGGGAATGCCGCCCACGCCCAGGGCAAGATCCAGCGAGAGCGATCCGGTGGGGATCGCATCAACTGCTAAATGCTGGGCTTCCCCCAATTTCATGATCGTCCCCTGACCATACCGTTTTTCCAAATCGCCCATCGCTTTTGCTAGCGCAGCCTGACGGGAGCTATCTTCTGTTTTCGCCATCTTATACTCCTTGCTTAATAGTTTTTCCAAGTCTAGCACGAATGTTCTAACTGTCAAGGGACAGCCACGGGAGAAAAATCCTCTCCGGGCGCGGCAGGGAAATCGAAATCGAAGCCATCGCGGCCTCGAAAGGCCAGGAAACTCACTCGCCCCGGGTAGATCTCGATTTCGGTTGTGTATCGTTTGCCAATATAGGAGGTCGAGATCTCGTACAAGCCGGCGGGCAAATCGCTGACTACCAGGTTTTCCTGGTAATAGGGGTCCTTGTTCACCGCTCCATCGGCGTAGGTTCTGGCATGCCATACCTGTCCGGTATAGATTGCCGTGATGGACACATCATGTTCGAACAGATTTCCTCCCCCTGTTCGTAGCAGACGAGTGACCAACACACCCCATCCCTGGGGCGGCGCCAGCCATAATTCTGGATTCATCGAGTGGAAGAAATCTAATTCCCCCCAACGAACCTCCATATGCAGGTGTGGGCCGGTCACTCTGCCGGTATCCCCGACAAGACCCACAGTATCCCCCGCAGCGACATATTGTCCGCGCGGCGCGATCACTTCCGCCAGATGCCCATAAACAGTATAAAGCCGCTTCCCCTGGTAACCGAAGTCATGCCGAATCATCACCGCCAACCCGTAGGGGTCAGTACGGTCTCCGGGCACTCCTCGATACAAACCATATCCCGCCCAAATGACTTTCCCATCCGCCGCCGCCAGCACCGGCGTGCCAGGGGGGGCCGGGATATCTACTCCGGTATGCACTTCGCCCTCGAAGAATACTCCGCCATAGCGATAATCCGCCGCCGGCCAGTTGACCTCATCGGCTGCAATGGGGCGAGTGAAATAGAAATGGTCGTAGGGGGTTGGCGCCCAGGGGATGTCATACAACGGGGGTCGCCAGGCCGAGATGGGCGCCGGCTCGAGGTCAGGGAAATCGAAGATCAGGGGATCGGGCGCGGGGGTAGGGAGGGGGGAATCCGCCGCGGAAATAGTATCCGCTTCGAGTACGGCAACCACCTGTGTGGGAGTCACGGCGGCCTGGGTTTGGGGTGTTTCTGTACCCGGTGGGATTCCTGTCCCCAGGCCAGGGAGGGCGCAGGCTGACAACCAGGCAATCCAACTCACGATGACGGCTGCTTGTTCGAGCGTTTTCATGGCGTCGGCTTCGGAAAGAGAGTATCCGTTGGGGTGGGAGTGGAGGTGATGGTTGGACTCAGCGTTGGGGTTGGCGTGGGCTGCCCGGTCAGGGTGATCGTTGGCGTTTGCGTGATCGTGGGGGTCAGCGTGATGGTGGGCGTGTCGGTGGACGTGGGCGTGGGCGTCGCCGTGGGAATGGGCGTGGGCGAAAGCAGGGCTTCGGGAGGGTACAATTCCAACATGGCGTCTATCCATTCCAGATCGTCGCGGCGCACGAATTCATTGAAGCGCGCTGCGGCAAGGTTGGATCGCCAGGTCAGAAGTGACGGCAAACGCTGCCAGCCATAAGCGGCTGCCAGTTGGGTCATGTCTATCCAATAGCCCGGCTGAACGCCTTGGGCCAGGTCGCCGCCCCGCTCGTAAGGGGCCGGTTCGGCGATATACCGGGCGTTGAAATCCCAGGGTAAAGCGCGCAGCGGCCGACCCTTCGAGCCATCCTGGAATCGCTCGCGCAGGAATATCCGCCAATACGTCTCCAAACCGTAATCTTCGCGCACCACGGCCATCCAACCTGCGTTGATAGGCAATGCGTTCACGGCAAAGGCGCGCCCGGTGAAAAGCCAGTCGCCCTGCAAGCCCGGTGAAAGCGGTGATGTCAACGGCGTGTAGGCGTTTTCCAGGGCAGCCAGGGCGTCCCAGCCGGCTTGCTCGGCCAGCTTTGCGCGTAGGGCATCGAAGGCTTCATCCACGCGGTCATGCAGATGAGGATACGGCGCTTCGACATTCCATAGATCAACCAACCCCCAGCGGCCGCCGGGCGCCTCGGGATCGAGATTCATATAGGGGTTCCAGAGAGGGGTTGGTGAAGGGGCGATCACCTCTGGCAGGAAATCCTTCACCGGGAAATTGACCCAGGCTACGCCTTCGACGACGCCCGGCAAGGCCATAGGCGGCAGCCAGACCAGATCGGGCTGCTCCAGAAGGAAGGCGGTCAAATAGGTCTGGTGAGGGGTTTCCAGGGTGGTATATAGTATCCGCCCATCGCGGCTCCAGACCGGGTAGTCGCCAACGCCAAGCTCTCGAGGGGCTTGTTCGGGCGTGCTGTTATCCCACAAATAGAGCTTGTGCCAGCCATCTCCCATAACTGCCGCCCAGGCCAGGTAACGGCCATCCGGCGACCATGCTGGGTGAGCGGCTCTGGCCTCCCCGACATGATCGAGTGGGAGGATGCGATCTTCCCCGCTTTTATCCAAGTCGGCCAGCCAGACCTGCTCGCGCCCGCTGCTCGTGGAAACGAAGGCGATCTGCCGTCCTCCGGGCGACCAGGCGGGGGAGAAGTCAGCCGCCAGGTCGCCGGTGAGTCGGATCGGCTCGGCGCCCGCCTCGGCCTGCTGAATGTAGATTTCCAGGTTATTGTCGAAATATCGCTCATAGGCCAGCCACAGACCATCCGGCGACCAGGTTGGGGAGGCTTTGTAACCCGGGGTATCCGTAATATGTGTGATCGTTCCGCTTTCGAGATCCCAGAGATAGATTTGCCAATCGCCATCTCGGGTGGAGGCGAAGGCCAGACGGTGCCCGTCGGGGCTGAGCGCGGGGGTGATGTCATGCCAGGGACCGTCTGTCAGCCGGGTGAGGGGGATGGTCTCGCCGTCTGCATCCACCGGGTTGTAGACGAATAAGTGCGTATCCAACCCTTCTTGCAGCGAGAGGACGAGCAGGCCGGCCCCCTCGGGCGGAACAGGGGTGCGCGTAGGGAAGGTGGTTTTCTGGTCGAGAGCGATGGCGCTGGGAGAAAGGATCGATTCCGCAGGCACTGCCGGGCCCAAAGGCGGCCCGCCGGGAAGGCCAAAACGAGTCTTCAAGATCGGCCAGGCCAGCGCCATCAAGATGATCAGGTTGACGGTCAAGAGCAGGATGAAAGTGATCGGCGAAAGCGTAATCCGCCTGGCGCGAGGGTGGGATTCCCCTTTGTGGTTTTTCTGTTCGTTTTCTCCACGGGGGTCAATGGGGAGGATCATGGCTAGATTTTAACATGAGTTAGATTTCACCTCTATCCCCGAAACCACGAAACTGCGAAATCCGGCTTGCAAGACTATCGGGGAAGGGCTATACTACATTCGGGAAGTCCGATTTGGGCGAAAAAGTTTTCCTGCCTACCGAGACCCATAGATACCTACTGGTGCATTTTCTGAAGATTGGAGAGGAGTGACGATGCCCAGGCGAACCGTGAAAAGCCTTTTCTACATCACGCATATCAACAACCTGCCGTCCATCTTTCGGCATGGGATTCTTTCCCATCGCCAGGTGGAGACGCAGGGCATTCCCTTTACGCCTGTGTACAACCCTGAAATCGTTGCCAATCACGAACAGCGCCTGACGCCTGCTCGAAAAAGCCTGTGGGAGTACGCCAATGTGTATTTTCAGCCGCGCAACCCCATGCTCTACAAAGTGTTGGGCGGAACTGATAAAAAAGACGTGGTCATTCTGGGGGTCAAACCGCAAATCCTGGACGCAATAGGAGCATTCATTTCGTTGGGAAATGCTGCGAGTTCGTTATCGCCGCTGTTGGATGTGAAAACGGGACTGCAAAGCATCAACGGCGAATACTGGCAAATTATCAACAGCGATTGGTGGAAAACCGAAGACGGCACAAAGCGAAAAATCATGGCGGAGTGTCTGGTTCCCAATGGCATCCCGCCAGCGGAGATTCATTCCGTGTATGTCACCAGCGCTCCTGTCGCTGAAAGGGTGCGCGCCGCCTTGGGAGGGGCTCCGCATCCCGTGGCGGTGGTGGTGGAGCCGCACATGTTCTTCCAACCGCGCAGCCAGGGCGCAATCACCGATAAGTTATTCTGGGTGGATGGCGATATGTTCTTCTCTCGAATGCAGACGCTCACTGTCAGCGTGAATACGGTAGGCGTGATGGGCAAGGGATTGGCTTCGCGGGCAAAATATCAGTTCCCCGATATGTACGTGGTCTATCAGGATATTTGCAGGAACAAAACTCTTGTCATGGGAAAGCCGTACTTGTACAAGCGCGAGACTTCTCTGGAGGAAGATCTGGCGGACGAGCCGCATTCCCTGCCCAATTTGAACGCGAACAAATGGTTCTTGCTCTTCCCCACTAAAAGACATTGGAAGGAAAATTCAGCCCCGCAGGGCATCGAAACAGGCTTGCGCTGGCTTTTGGAACATTACAAAGCCGAAGGCATCCAATCCCTTGCCGTGCCTGCGTTGGGATGTGGATTAGGCGGGTTGGATTGGAAAGCCATGGGACCTGTGATGTGCAGGTACCTTGCAAAAATGGATGTGCGCGCTTCCATTTACCTGCCACAGGAAAAGAACATTTCGCCTGAATTTTTAAGCAGGGACTTTTTACTGGGAGAGTAACTTGAGAGACTATCGAAATGGCACACTGGAATCATAGAGTAGTCAGGCAGAAATTGGAAGATGGAACAGATTGGTTTAGCGTCCGTGAAGTCTTCTATAACGATGATCAAAGCATCTTTGGGTACACAGAGGATCCCGTTGACATTTCTGGCGAAAGCATAGTGGAGTTGAAACGATATACCCGGTGGGTTCTCGACTGCCTCGATAAGGATATTCTGGTGGATGGCGAAGTAACCTTTGTTGACCCGGAGTCGCTTGATAATGGGCGGTAGGTCAGCAGCCAGCCTCTTGACAGGTTTTCCCATTATTTGGTAACTGCTCAGCCATCGAACGGATTAGCCCGAAAAAAGGGTGTGCGAAGGGGGCGCAGCCGCTTTGCGTTCGCACACCCTTTTTTCGGGAACTTCCCCGTTTGGCTGAGTAGTTACATTATTTGTGTTATTTTTAGGAACATGATCTCACAATTGATCAATCAAGAGAACTATCTTGATTTTCTCCTGATGTGTATGAAGACCGAATAAAGGGAGGATTCAAAACTGCCGCAGCCACCTGGGCAGATGAGTCTTCAGCCGCCCCTGCACTCGTTTGCCCCACCCCAGGGGGTGACCATCTACAGTGACCAACACCCAGCCGTCAGCGCCCGAGGAGGAGAGAACTTCGCCGCGCAGGTAGCTATCCACTTCGGGATCGTCGAGGGTCAGCGGCAAGGTATTGCGGACATCTTCGGCCCGCAACCCCATCCCCAGGGCGTGAGAGGGTTCGAAGCGATTCTTCTTCAGCGCGCCCAGCCACCAGCCCCAAAGGATCACTTTCAATCCGCGCAGGTCAGGGCAGGCCTCGGGGATTTGGTAGAGGTGAAAGCCCATCTGAGAGAGGCGGCTTTCGGGAGGTCTCCAGTTCAGGGCGTCGGTGCAATATTGTTGGAAATATTGTCTTGGCTCGGGCTCGAGGGGGATGGGGAGCAGGGGGGCCGGAGCCTCAGGCATTTCGGAGCTGGCACGCGATCTTCGGAGGAGGGCGATGAAATGGCCTTCGCCGGGGGCTTTGTGAGGCCAGAGGCGCACGGCGCGCCTCAGGTCAGCGCGGCCAGGTTCGGCGATCCAATCCGGCCTGCCGGGAGAAAAACCGGGGAAGCGCGGCGGCTCGACCAACTCGAATCGGGGGTGAGCAAGCAAAAATCGGGCGATTGCGCCCTCGTCTTCCTCGGGAGCGAAGGTGCAAGTCGCGTAGACCAGGACGCCCCCTGGACGTACCAGCGTCGCCGCATCCTCCAGGAGAACATCCTGCCGCAGGGCGCAGCTCTTCACCAGTTTGGGCATCCACTCGGCGCGAGCCTCGGGGTCTTTGCGGAACATGCCCTCGCCTGAACAAGGGGCGTCCACCACAACGCGGTCGAAACAGGCGCCAAAATGATCCGCCAAACGTGCCGGGGTTTCGTTCAATACCACCGCATTGCGCGCCCCCCAGCGCTCCAGATTTTTCGCCAGCACCTGCGCCCGCCGGGGATGAAGATCATTCGCGACCAGCAATCCCTCCCCTCCCATCAATGCGGAGATATGGGTGGACTTGCCCCCAGGCGCGGCGGCTATATCCAGGACGCGCTCGCCGGGTTGCGGGGACAGCAGTTCGGCTACCGCCATGGCCGAGGGATCCTGCAAATAGTACAACCCGGCGGCGTGGTAGGGATGTTTGCCCGGGCGCGCCTCCGGAGGCACGACGAAACCCGCCTCCGACCAGGGAATTGGCTTCAAGTCGAACGGGGAAATCGTCTGGAATTCTCTTCGAGATAGCTTCGAGGTGTTGACGCGCAGACCAACATCTGGGGGCTGATCGTAACTGGCCAGGAAGGCGGCGTATTCATCCCCAAGAAGCTGCTGCATCCGGGAGAGGAAAGATGGGGGGAGGGGGGGCATGGGCATGGATGTTGGATATTGGAGGTTGGAGGTTGGATGGATTTCTCATCTATTCATCGAATAAGTACGTGGCTTCGGCGTAATAGCGCACACGCTTCTCCGATAAACGCTCTTGCAGCCAACTCTGCAGCGCTGCATTCTTCTCGTGTAGAGATTTTCGAGAGGCCAGTTCATCGAGCGGGTAATTGACGTGCAACGCTCGTGGAGAGATGGTGAAACGGGTGCTGCCTGGAGGCATAAAACGCCCCTGCCTGACAACGTGTAAAACTTGATCTACCCGGAACGGAGGCAAGATCAGCAATCCACTCAACTCAGGGTACAGCTTTTGGAGAGCTTTTACATCCGTCAGTTGGGTGCGATCCATGCAGGCCCTGTCCTTATAACAACCGACGATGGCGTTCAGGATTTCGATGTGGTGCAATAACATCAACCTGGGGGTGCGCAGATCATAGGCCTGGCGATCGAGACAACAAAGCACCGCCAGAGAATGAATATCCAGCAATGTACGAGAAGCCCTTTCACAATCAGTCGGCTGGAGAGCCAGATCGGGGATATCCATCAACCAATTCAGCAAATCATCAGGTGAGACGCCCCAAATCACGTGATTCCATGATGACAGGTCCAAACCTGGGTCATCCTGATCTACTACCTGGGCAAGGATATGGGGAATACCCAGGTCTTGCAGCGCGGTTGTTCGATTTGCGCCATCCAGCACCACGTACCGTCCAGAACCATCGTCTAGTGGCACAACGATGGGAGGGTTTCGCAGCACGCCGCTCTCGCGAATACTTTCCACAATCGAGGGGGTGCGTTGAGCATCGTAATGCTCATGCAAAACCAATTTCTCGACCGGCAAGATCATAAATGATGGCAAATCGCGAAGTTCGGTCACGCTTTATTCTCAGCAGTATCGCTATGGTGGGACCAGGGATTTTATGCAAAGCATTAGCGTACCACGTTTCGAAAGTTGCGTCAAAATCCGATGAACAAAAAACTCCCGCTGCTAACGAGCGGGAGTCATTTACAAAGTATCTGCACTTCACGAAAACAGGAACAAAGACCCGTCACTTCGGCTATGCTCAGTGCAGGCCTCGGGTCGCCCGAGGACGGGCTTTCGATCATTTTTGCGAGTCATTCGCTACGGATTGCTAATTTCGCGAGTCTCAGCTAACCATATAGGCCAGCCCCACCGTTCCGGGGCCGGCGTGCGTGCCGACTACCGGGCTGACCTCGGAGAAAATCGACTCCTCCACGTTTCCTAGGCGTTCTTCGGCTTCCTTCAACAATTCGCGGGCATCTTCCAGGGCGGAAGCATGCAACGTAGCCAATTTCACAGACTTGCTTCCAACGGTGCGCTCTTCGAGAAGCTCGATCAACCTGGCATGGGCTTTCTTTTTCGTGCGCACCCTTTCGATTGCTTCTACGCGGCCATCCAAAACCGTCAGGATGGGTTTCAACTGCAAAGCGGTCCCCAAAAAGCGGGATGCGCCGCCGATGCGGCCTCCACGATGCAAGAATTCCAAAGTATCCACCGCAAAGATCACGCCAGTTCGACCGCGGGCATCCTCGGCGATGGCTTTACATTCCGCCAGGGAAGCCCCTTTCTGGGCGGCACGCGCAGCTTCCAGGGCCTGGAACCCCAACATCATCGCCACACTCTCCGAATTGACCAGGTCAATGTTGGCCCCAGGGAAAAACTCGACCGCCTGGGTATAGGAATTGATCGTGCCGGACAACTTGTCGGATATCAAGACGGCGAGAATATCTTTGCCTTCGCCAACCAGATGTTCGAAGATCTCCTTGAATGTCGCCACGGTGGCTTGAGATGTCTTCGGCATAACATCGGCTGTCTTCAAGCGTTCGTAGAACTCAGAGGGTTGGATATCAATGCCATCCAGCAGGGTCTCTTCTCCCCAAATCAAAACCTGGGGGACAACCGTGATTTGATACTGTTTCACCAAATCAGGGGGAATATAAGCAGTGCTGTCGGTGACAATTGCTACTTTCGACATGATGCCTCTCCTTCGAAATAAATGAAAATGGATAATTGAAAAAACCTCTCAACCAATTCATAACCCCGCATTGATAACATAGTTACGATCCAACCGAAGAAAGGATGAGCGGGACGCGTACGCATCCCGCTCATCCTTTCTTTGGGCGAATCCGCCCTTTGGCGCTCTCGGCGTGACTCGAACACGCGACCCCTTAGTCCGCAACCAAGTGCTCTATCCACTGAGCTACGAGAGCAGTTCGATCAAAACCATTTTACCCTAAGCCCCTCGATTATGCAACCACAACTCGCAATCGGAAAGCGGTTTCTAACCGCCTGACTCGGATATGCCGAAAGAGATTCGCCGCGAAGCATGCAAAGACAGCGAAGATTTTATCAGGTTTTCTTTGCTTTCTTCTCGAGCTTGGCGGTTCAAAAATCCTGGCAGTAACTACTCAGCCATACGGGGAAGTTCCCGAAAAAAGGGTGTGCGAAGGGGGCGTAGCCCCCTTCGCACACCCTTTTTTCGGGCTAATCCGTTCGATGGCTGAGCAGTTACTCCTGGCATAGGAAATAAGAATCGCGCCGATTCGGTAGTATTAATCTTCGAACATATAGGCCAACGCCAATGTTCCGGGACCAGCATGGGTTCCAAGCACGGGGCCGATCACAGAGAGAAAACTTTCCTCGATGTCCAGTCGCTGCTCAGCTTGCTCCAACAATGCCGCGGCGTCCTCTTCGGCGTCGGCGTGCATCGCTGAGACATAACGAAATCTACGCCCCTGGGCGCGTTCTACCAACAACTCCACCAGACGATCATGCGCCTTGCGACGGGTGCGGACTTGCTCCAACGCCTCGATACGGCCGCCGGTCATTTCGAGAAGCGGCTTGATATTGAGCATGGTGCCCAAGAATCTTTTTCCACCGCCGATGCGGCCTCCACGATGAAGGAACTCCAATGTATCAACGGCGAAGATAACCCCGCTGCGCTCTTTTCGATCCATGATGAGCGATTTGCACGCCGCGATGTCGGCGCCGGCTTCGACCGCCTGGGCTGCTTCCATGACGAGAAATCCCAATTCTGTGGCTGTCGCCAGCGTATCTACGATTTCGACGCGGGCGCCGGGCAGCATCGCCCGCGCTTGCTCTGCCGAAGCAACCGTCCCAGAGATGCCGCTGGAAATCAAAACCGCCAGGATTTCGGAGCCGGCTCGATGAAGCTCCTCGAATACTTGCTCGAACGCCGCCGCCGAGGGCTGGGATGTCGTTGGGATGATCTCAGCCGTCCGCAGGCGTGTATAGAATTCTTCGGGCTGGATGTCAACGCCGTCCCTGAAAGTCTCTTCGCCCCAGATCAATTGCAAAGGCACCACATGGATGTCGTGCTGCCCGGCAAAGCCAGGCGGCAGATATGCGGTGCTGTCGGTGACAATGGTGATTCTCGACATAAATAAGCTCCTTGAGAACCCCGTTTTCTCGGAGAAAACGGGATTCCGACACAGTATTGGGGTTAGACCCCGCCCCAATTGTATATCGCTGGATTGCCCGATGTCTCGGGCAGATAACACCCATCCACTTTGTCTGGGCGAACATACTTGACCAGAAAATCCACCACCAACCGTCGTTCGCCGCTGTTGGGTCGAATCTGCTCGTTTCGCTCTACTCGCCATACCGCGCCCTCGACAGGGTCTATTGCGCCATGAAAGCCGTAGACATTCAGCAGGCGCATGGCGTCTTCGATGCCAAGCGGCGCGCCGCGGTGAAGAAGATGCGGAGTGACAAAATCCCCTGCGGCGACGCGCGATACGAACTCATCGTATGTCATACGAGCATGGCCTGTCATCAGGTCGAAGACGACCAACGGTTCGTGGCGCAACTCGTATCTCGTCCCATGAGCCTGCATAAGCCACTCCGCGCAGACGCGCTCCCCGTCTCTCAGAACGGCCAGAAACCGGCTCTTGTTTTGCATCACCCAGCGTTCGTAATGATGATGTTGCTCATAGGGTGAAGTGGATGCAATGTATCCGGCGCGCATCAAGGCGAAGATATCGTCCCCGATCCGCGCCACACCCACATTCGAGCCGTCGAGTTTTTCTTGTACGATGATGGTATCGTGTTTATCGCGCGCCTTTTCGGTGGCGATCCGTCTCTGCCCATCGTGACATTTGTGGTCGCCTGGCCCGACGCGGCTGCCGGGCAGATGGGCAATACTCCCATAGCTCTTGATGCCGAGCGGTTTACGTGGAAGGGGTTCTGAAGTCATCGTTATGTCTGAAAGGATAGCCCGAGAATGCTTACCGGATTGTGGGTGGGCTTGAACCTGATTGATCTTATCCTACCGCCGTTTGTAATTCTTCACGCACCACGCGTCGTAGAATATCTTCTATTGATTCTTGACTATGTTGGATGTATTCGCGAAGGGCTTTATTGATAAGGGTCTGATAGTTGCCGCCGCCCACCGCTTCCACTTCACCGCGGAACCAGTCTATTACGTCGGTATCCAATCGTATCGTGATACGTGTCTTGCCCGGAGGAAGTGGGTCAAGCGCCCCTCGTTTGCCTATACTAAGATCGTATTCGGCCTTCATAATACTCCTGAGCTTTATCGAAATCCCATTGATAATTCATCGTAGCTATTGTATGCACAAACGTACATAAAAGCAAGGGGGATTGGGTAATATGCTGGATGAAGTTAATTGGTGGAATTTTTTTCCATTACTACAACTTATGCTTTTGGATCGCCCGCATCAATGCGGTAGGGCTACGAGTCACCCGTACCTTCGGAAAAACCTGGAATGTTTCATTGCTCGCCACAGCAATACCCACCACAGTCCGATAGTTTCCAGGAAAGCCGAGATACCTATATGTCGTTCGCCCTCTTTTTCCAATTCGCTTTTTCGCCACTCGAAGATGTAAAAGAAAACTACTGGCGCGAGAGGAATGATATATGCGTCAAGCAAGGCAAAGCCACAGGTATGCCAGAACATCCCTGCCTGTTCGGGCGCGAAATATGGACTCCATGGAACTCCCGCCGCCCCGAAGAGTTTAGGCAGTTCAGCCAGAGGCATGATGATGCCAGCCCAGGCCCATGTCCAGTAGTAGGGCCACAGCAACTTTGCTGAGCCCAAGCAATAAAAGGCAAACAAAAGGCCCACCGCTGTGCTCCGCCATATTTCAGGACTGCTCGACAACAGGCTGAGCACAGTGATTCGTTCTCCCTCTTCGATGGCGGTCGCGCCATAATACGTGAGCCAGCCCCATACAGCCATCAGCAGGCCGAAGGGAGTCCAGAACCAATGCAGGCGGAGTTTGAGTTCGTCCTTGCCGAACATCAACTTGAGCCAGGCGATTGCGATTGGGATATCCAACAGAAGGATGCCGAATAACTTGGCAATATCCCCATGAATGACAGCATAGAACTCTGCCTCGTAACGTTCTGGCATGTTCCGTAACAGGTTGTCGAGACCCCAGAAAAACCAGGCAACCAGGTTCCCAATCATAACGAGGATGCCCAGGAACCAGATGGGCAACTTATGTTTCCAGTTGGACATGTCAGATTCCTTTCTGTTCGTCTTAACTTCTCGTGTGTGATAGGCGACTCGACGGCAGCAACAGCGTCATCACATATTTCGATGATTGCGATCTTTTCCAGTATTTGCTGATTTTGGGGAGTTGTATGGGCTTCTACGGCTTCTATGACAAGCCGCTGATTGGGATATGCTTTACGAATTTCTGACCACTATATTTCGGCCTCCTGCTTCTGTAACCAGTATAGCAGAAACCTTATCTTTCGCGACTACCGTAGTTATATATCTTAAGCCAGCCAACCCGCGAATTATTATAACACCAATCGTAACTGCTCAGCCATCGAACGGATTTACCCGAAAAAAGGGTGTGAGCAGGGGACTACGCCCCCTGCTCACACCCTTTTTTCGGGAATTTCTCCGTTTGGCTGAGTAGTTACCACCAATCACCTCTCATCCGGGCCAGCTCATATCTGGCCTGGCGAAGGCAGCCCGCCTCCCTGTGCTATACTTAGCGACATGAAACACGTTGCTAAATCCACCATCATCGTGGGGCTGTTCTTCGCCATCGAAAAGGCCCTGGGGTTCGTCCGTCAGGTGATCATCGCCCGCGCCTTCGGCCTCTCCGCCGAACTCGACGCCTTCAACGCCGCCAACAACCTGCCCGACCTGCTCTTCGCCCTGATCTCGGGCGGCGCGCTGGCGATGGCTCTGATCCCGGTGCTCAGCGAACGCCTCCAGAAAGAGAGCCGCGAAGCCGCCTGGGACCTCTTTTCCCGCATCGGCAACCTGCTCTTCCTGGTCACGGCGGGCTTTTCGATCCTGATCGCCATCTTTGCGGAGCAGATCGTCGGCGCGGGGTGGGGCATCGCGCCCGGTTTCGACGCGGGTCAGCAGGCCCTGGTTGCCGATCTCATGCGCCTGAACCTGATCGCCACGCTGCTCTTCTCGATGAGCGGCCTGGTGATCGCCGGATTGCAGGCCAACCAGCACTTCCTGCTGCCCGCGCTTGCGCCGAGTATGTATGATGTGGGAACGCTGTTTGGGGTATTGATCCTGGTCCCGGGGACGGGGATCACCCTCGGGGGAGTCACGCTGCCCGCCCTTGGGCTGGGGATTCATGGCCTGGTGTTTGGGACTATCCTCGGGGCGGTCCTCTTTTTCGGGGTCCAAATCCCGGGGTTGATTCGCTTCGAATTCAGGTGGACGCCTCGAATTGATCTGCGCAATCCCGGCGTGCAGCAGGTCATCCGTCTGATGCTCCCGCGCATCGGCACGGTCTTCTTCATCCATCTGGTCTTCATCGCCCAGGATAACCTGGCCTCGGGGTTGATCGCCGGGTCGGTCACCGCCCTGGTTTATGGCTGGCTGTTCATGCAGGTGCCCGAATCGCTCATCGGCACGGCCATCGGCACGGCCTTGCTGCCGACCATCTCCGAGCAGATCGCCCGCGGGGAAGGAGACGCTTTCGAGCGTTCGCTGAACGCCACCGTGCGGACCATCCTGGCCCTGACCATCCCTGGCACCGCCCTGCTCTCAGTTGGGATTCGCCCGCTCATCGGCATCCTGGGTTTCGACAGCGCCGGAACGGAGTTGGTGGTCTGGACTGTTCGGGCGTATATGGCGGGGTTGATCGGTCATTCCCTGCTCGAAGTAGCGGCGCGGGCGTTCTACGCCCAACAAAAGGCCGTCACGCCGCTGTTGACCTCTGGGGCTACGGCATGTGCATTTCTCCTGCTCGCTCTGGCGCTGACGCCTGCCCTCGGCGCGCCCGGCATCGGATTGGCCAATACCCTGGCCTTCACCGGGGAAGCGCTCATCCTCTTATGGCTGGTGAGGCGAAAACACCCTGTCCGGCTGAACATCGGCAGGCCCCTGCTGCGCATCAGCCTGGTATCGCTGGTCAGCGGCGTCATCGTGTATTTCCTGCTCGATTTCGCGCCCCTGGATACTTTTTCCATGATGATGAGCGCATTGGTTGGGGCCGGCGTCATTGGATTCGGCGGCCTGTTCGTGCTGCCCTTCGTTTTACCTGAAGTGAAGTTGCTGGGTAAAATCTAAGTAATTGTTCAGGCCATCGATTGGAAATCGATGCTGCCTTGCGAAACCGATACTTCGGCGAGCTCAGCACAAGCCTGCGTCGGTTGAAAGTCCAATCCACGTAGGTGGATTTTGTATGCCAGCCTCGAATTTATTCGATGGCTGAGCTGAGCAGTTACAAATCTAAAAGGAGTCGAGATATGTCCATGACATCTGAGCAGTTACAAATCTAAAAGGAGTCGAGATATGTCCATGACATCACGCGAGCGCGTTCTCGCTGCGATCAATCACGAAGAACCCGACCGGGTGCCCATCGTGATCGGGGCCAGCAATGCCACCGGCATCAAGATGAAGCCCTATCGAGGGATCAAAGAGCTGGCCGGCATCGCTGCGCCCGACAACTACATCTACGAGTGGCCGGAGCTTGGCACAGCTGAAATAGACGAAGCCACCATGCGCCGCTTGCACAGCGACGTGCGCGGCGTCAGGGACCTGGAACCTGCTTCTGTGTTGAAGCGCAACCGCGAGCGCGAGCCTCACGCCCCCTTCATCGATTCGTGGGGCAGCGGACAGAAGGAAATCGAACCCGGCGTCTGGTATCCCGGCGTTCACCCCATGTCCGAGGCGACCGCCATCGAGGAGATCGAAAAATATCCCTGGCCCGATATGAACGACCCCACCCGGATCGCCCACGTCGAAGAGGCGGCCAGGCGTCTTGCTGAACAGAATGAGTATGCTATCGTAGCCACCCCCTGGCTGTTGTTCCCCTTCGAGCGCGCCCACGCCATGCAGGGGCTGGATGTTTTCCTGCTGAACATGGCGTTGTATCCCGATTTCGCCAGGGCACTCTTATACAAGATCACCGAGGTATGCAAATCCCTGATGGGCCCCTTTCTCGCAAAACTTGGCGACAACGTAGATATCATCAAGATCGGCGACGACCTGGGCACGCAGGACAGCTTGTTGATCTCCCCAAAAATGTACCGCGAGATGCTCAAGCCGCTGCACGCCGATTTCATCCAGTTCATCAAAGATCGCACCAAAGCCAAAGTGTTCTTCCATACGGATGGCGATGTCTTCTCGCTGATCCCTGATTTCATCGAGATCGGGGTAGATATCTTGAACCCTGTTCAAACATCAGCGGGGAAAATGTCCGATCTGGAGGGATTGAAGAAACACTATGGGAAGAATATCGTCTTCTGCGGAGGGATTGATACGCACCGCATCCTGCCCTTTGGTGCGCCGGAAGAAGTGCGCCAGGAGGTGCGCCGGGTCATGCAGGCGCTTGGGCCGGGCGGCGGGTATATGGCGGCCTCTGTACATACCGTGATGAATGATGTGCCCCCTGAGAACGTGCTGACCATGGTGGATGCCGTAGAGGAGCTTGGGTATTACCCATTGAATCGCCGTTAGAAAGAGGAGAGAACAAAACGAGTATCAAGTCCGAACTCAGTTCCAGCGCTCAACGCGTTCAGGCTGCCCTGGATCGACTCGGCCTGGTCTTGCAGGTCGTGGAGCTGCCCGACAGCACCCGCACCGCAGCCGATGCAGCGCAGGCGATTGGTTGCACGGTAGCTCAAATTGCCAAATCGCTCATTTTCCGCGCAGAGGAGGCGGATCGCCCTATTTTGGTGATCGCCAGCGGCGTCAACCGCGTGAACGAAAAGACCCTTGCCGCGATCTTGGGGGAGAAGATCGGCAAGGCCGACGCTGATTTCGTGCGCCAGCGCGCTGGTTTCGTCATCGGGGGAGTTCCGCCGGTGGGGCATATCGAGCCAATCGAGACATTCCTCGACGAAGATTTGCTCCAATATGATGAAATTTGGGCGGCGGCTGGCACGCCTCATGCAGTATTTCGTTTGACCCCGGATGAGTTAGCTCGCGCAACCGCTGGCAAGGTAATCTGTATTCGATAGCTTTTTCTGCCAACGTCCCGAAGGGTTGATTCGAGCCAATAGCGCTGCCTTTCGAAACCTTCGTGACGGTTGTCTCAGATGAAACGATTTTATTACCTGATCCTGGTCATCGGTGTTCTCCTGACCCTGGCTGTGATCCTGAACGCGCTTTTCCGTCAGGGCGTGCAGGCGCGCGGGCTAATTGAGCGCTCGATGATGAGTGATGTCGTATCTCCCGAAGCCACGAATACGCCTCTCGAAGAAGAAAGGCCAGCGCTACAGAATTCTCCCACAGCAACTCCCTTTCAACCTGCCACCTATACACCAACGATCACCGATACGCCAACTGCAACGATGACGCCTTCGCCAACCCTGACCCCCTCGCCGACTGTGACTCTGCCCCCAACACTGACGCCGACGCTGCCCGCTGCGGCCTCGATCCAGGGCATTTCTGGGCGTTGGCCGGCTTATGCGCTAGATTGCGAGTCGCGCTCGGCGGTGGACTGGGCGGCTTATTTCGGCGTGGCAATCGACGAGCTGGCGTTTTTCGCCAGATTGCCCTCTTCCGATAATCCCGATCAGGGTTTCGTGGGGAATGTCCACGGGGCCTGGGGGCAGACGCCGCCACAGGATTATGGCGTGCATGCTGGCCCCGTCGCCAGGTTGTTGCGAGCCTATGGCCTGGAAGCCGATGCGGTGCGTGGTTTTAGCTGGCAGGCTTTGCAAGAGGAGATTGCTTCCGGTCAGCCGGCCATCGTCTGGGTGGTGGGGAGGGTGGGGCGCGGCACCCCCGTTCCCTATACCTCCTCTGACGGAGGGCAAACCACCGTGGCGCGTTTCCAGCATACGGTCATCCTGATCGGGTATGATGCGCAGCATGTCACGGTGCTGGACGGGAATTGGGTCTATCAGCGCGTGGTGAAGGATTTCCTGGATTCGTGGGGCGCTTTGGGGAATATGGCGGTCATTTGGGATGACTAGACTCAGCCAATGCGCATCGGAAACCGACGCGGTAGTTCGGCAGCGCGGAGTGCGATGAATTGCGGAAGAACGTGGCGACGAATTCAGCCGGGTCGTCGAAGGAGCCGCCGCGCAGCCCGTGGTCGAGGACTGGTTGTGGGCCGAGGGGGTTGTGATCGGGGGCGTAGGTGTAGTAGTCGAATTCGAAATGGTCGTTGACCCATTCGGCGACATTGCCGGTCATATCCAACAGGCCATAGGGGCTTGCGCCCTGCGGGTAGCTGCCCACAGGCAGCGGGCCGCCAGGGCCTTCCTCGGCGGTATTCGCCCTCGAGGCGTCCCAGGCATCCCCCCAGGGGTAGACGCGAGCGTCCACGCCCCGGGCGGCTTTCTCCCACTCGGCCTCGGTAGGCAGCCTTTTTCCGGCCCAGCGGCAATAGGCATCGGCTTCTTCCCATAAAATCGCTACAACGGGTAAATCCCCCTGATCCCGCGCCAGCGATTCATCCCATCCTCGCGCAGGTTGAAATCCGGTTTGAGAGATGAATTCCCCGAAGGCGGCGTTGGTCACCTCGGCGCGATCTATGGCGTATGCATCCAGGTAAACCTGGCGCTGGGGGCGGTTCGACCGCCGCTCGTTATCCTGCCCCATGGTGAACCAGCCCGCGGGGACGCTGACCATGCTGTCGGGCGAGGAAGTGGGGGAAGCCTGAGACTGTGGGGAGCAGGCGACCAGAAATGCTGCGAGAATGATTTTCGATAAAACGAGATTGCCGAGGAATGTGCGTTGAAAGCTTCTCGAAATGTGCATCACAGTTGCCGCGAATCTCGACATGTCATTGTCTCTCCTGGGTTCATATCAACCTGGTATTGCTCATCTCATCCAATCTGCGGCGATCAATGCAGCTTGTTCGAGCATTGTTTGTGTGTCTTTCATGGGGTGGGCTTTGTACACGCCTTTCAATTCTCTTAGTTGGACAGGCGCGAGACCTGTCCCTACGGCGGGCGCGGCGCGGATGGTCTCCTCGACCGCCACGTTGACAGCGTGGAATTGGTGATAGCCCGCGATCTTCTTGACCGTTGGCGCGCCGCGGTCCTGCTCGAAGACAACGAAGTAACGAATGAGATCGAGGAAGCGGCGCTTCTCGAAGACGCCGAGCAGAAGCACTTCGAGTTGTGTGACGGACGGAGGCGCTGTGCTTTCACCTTCAATCGTCTTCCACGGCAGGAACCACTCGCGGTCGGCGGTGAGCGAGCCGATGCGCGCGTTGAGACCGTCCGAAACGATCAGCAGTTCGTTGTAGACAAAGAGGTCGGGAATTTGTTCTTTGTAGGTCTGCAATTGATTGAACGCCGACCAGATGGTAGCGTTCTCATCGGCAGCGTTTTTTAGTTCGATGACCGAGAGCGGCAGACCGTTGACGAAGATGACCACATCGGGACGACGATTGACTTTGGCGTTCTTGTACGAAGCCTCCACCGTGTATTGATTGACGACCAGCCAATCGTTGTTGTCGGGATTCTCGAAATCAATCAGTTGCACGGGCTTGCTGACCGTGCGCCCGTCTGCCTCTTTGAATTCGACCGTGACGCCCTCGATCATCATGCGGTGGAAGGCATGATTGTTCAGCAAGAGCGAAGGCTGCATTTGCCGTGTGACTCTTCGGAAGGCTTCCTCCTGCGCCTGCGGGGGAATGTTCGGGTTGAGACGCGCAATGGCTTCTCGCAGACGCCCGAAGAGAATAACATCTTCGTAATTCTTGCGCTCTGGGGTAGTGCCATCGAACGCGAGGTCAGGCCCGAAGGCATAGGCGTAGCCCAGGCCTTTGAGCCAGTCAATGGCGGCTTGTTCGATGGTGGATTCGGTGAAATTCGTCATACTTCAGTGATTCTCATGATTTTTCAAGGAAAATCCATTGACATTTGTTGTACAACTATATATACTATGAACAGTCTCAGCTACCAAGTGTAGACGGAGCATCCAGGGTCGCCGAAAGGCGACCCTAGCCTTTTCCCCAATATTGTTTCCATTCTTTCTCGAACGAATGGACGCGATGGGGTTTCAGATTGTAGGCGCTCTTGAGCAAATAGTAATCGTGGCGCTTTGCTAGGATCACGACGAAGTTTTCCCCGCGGAACCACAACACAACGTGGATATTGTGTTGGCGTTTGTTTTCCCACCAAAGGACATCGGGGTTTGTTTCGGAATTGCGGATGACCCATGCGACCCATCGGATTCTCTCGCACCGCCGCAAATCGGGGGTCCTATCTTCTTCGACATTGCCTTCGCTGATCAGGTGCCAAAAGCCAAATCCTTTGCCGTGAGTCATGGGGCGGAATTGGACGCGCAACGGCAAGCTGCGAAATGTGACGCCTGCATTGACCACCTCGTCAAGGTAGACGCGATACAACGCTTCCAGGTAGGTCTCTCAGTCATTGCCATAATCGGCAAGTTTGATGAGGGGAGGCAGAGGCGCAGGCATACTCTACGAAGCCTTCCACACGAAAATATTCACTTTTTGCTCGCGCAGAAGTGTGCTTTTGGTCAGGATGTGACCTGAGCGTTCACGCAATCGCTCGACAAAGGCAACTTTTGCGGAATTGCCTGCAAGCCCGCGATTGGCATAGGAAATAGCGCCGCCCAGCAAATCCGCGAGTTGGACTTGCTCAACCTGATTGGAACGGACTTGCTGGATGGGTTTGATAATTTGCCGGTCGAAATCGTAGGCATCATTACTCAGCACCTCCTGCAATTTCGCAATCTTGGCTCCGCCGCGCGTGTCTTTGATATCCAGATAGATATAATGCTCCGCCTGTGGGTCAATCAAAAAGCGAAGCAGTTCGAAATACATTTTGTAGTACCTGGTGTCGTGATCCTGTCCAAAGCGGGGGTGATCGAGCTGGGTTTTATCAATGACTACGGCGCGAAAATGAATATCGTCATCGTCAAAAAAGTAATCGAGCAGGGCAAGGTAAAAATCTTTTCTGGCAGGCGAGATTTTTGTCCATTTGGATTCGAAGCCAGGAGGGAGTCTGTGCTGTGCTTTGATCTCCCGCAATCGTTTGGCGATTTCATGTGCCTTTTCCTTTTCACACCATAAAGCGCCAAGCACCATAATCGGAACCTGGTCTCTCTCTAAATGTCCGCTTTCATCGCAATAGATGTTGATTTTCATGATTGCTCCTTGAAAGCAATGTCGCGCAATTTCACCCTCACCTCGCCCCGCATTAACTTCGGTAGGAGCGCATCGCGCAGACTCGCCAGCGTGCGGGATTCATCAAGGTTTTGCTGTACTTTCTTGTCAACTGCTTCTGCGAACTCGCCAAATTTATTTTGCAATTCGATGGGTGGTAATAGAAACTTGAATGATGACAGAATACTTGTATTGAGAGATGGCCTAGTTGTACCTAGTGCATACTGTTCAACCATTTCTGTAAACGACGGTTCCAAATAAATCTGTGCAAGATATCGCGGATTCAACTTGGTTTTGTCAGGCACCCGAACACGCAATGTTTGACCCGAAATCATCCACCCTTTATTACGTGGGTGTACATAAGCTGAACGACCAACAGCACCGACGCGGGTAAAAACAATGTCGCCAACCTCCAATAAATACCTGCTCATTTCAGGTAATTTGTGTAAGCCAACCAACGGCAAGCCATTCTCCAAGATATGTCCGTCCATCACGTGCTTCACCAGAATCAATGGCGTCCCTTCGTCACGATAGTCATGAGTATGGAGGTGACTGCCAAATGGACCAGTCAGCACACAATCGCTTTTTCTACCAAAGATTTCATCTAAGGAGCTTTCTTCCCAGCTTTCAATTTCCTCATTCTCCACAAACCACTCATGAAACACCGCCCGCGCCATGGACTCGAGCGTACAGTTCATGCGGCGGTTGAGCTCGATCTTATCGTCCAGCGCGCCGAGAATCCCTGCAATGGCGCGTTGTTCGGGTTCATCTGGTAATTTTTGTTGAATTTGTTCAACAAACTTCCATTGCGCTCGTGGCATTTTAGTACCTTCGGAACCACGACTTGAAATCTCAACAAACTCTTCGGATGCCATCCAGTAAAAGAGGTACTTTTGATCTGTACCAGATTTTGCTCAAACAACCCAGATGTCGGTTGAACATACTCCATCGAAAGGAGCGATAATCACTTTCCTAAAATATGGACGTAACTTCCCAAATAAAATATCGCCTTTGAGGAATTTTGATTTTGCACTTATCACATCATCGGATTTTCCGAACCCAAGCAGAGGAAGTTGCCCTTGAGAGATATGTTCCAAACCAATATAAGGCAAACCTAACGCTTCGCTTGGTTGTACTGTGTCTCTTATCAACTCTGCACAATCGCCGAAAAATTTAGTTTCCCAAGCCATAATTTATTTTTCCAAGTTGTCTCTAATTGCTTGTTCTAATCTTTCACTCTCTTCAAACTGCGCTTCCAACTCCTTCGTCAAACGCGCCATCTTCTCATTGACAATTCGATAGAATTGCATACAATAAAAGCGTACCCCCCTGGAGATAGCATCTCCAGGCCGACGCCCGCCACAAACGGCGGGCTGTCCCTTTAAGTAAGAGGGAATGCGGGGCGTTATCGCGAAATTCCCGTTGCCTCATAGCGCCTCTGTCCCTTCGCTCAGAATATTCAGGTAGTCCTGGTAAGCAAAGACGCGGTTGCGGCGCTGACTGGTCACTTCGCGCACGATGTTCAGGCTTCCCAGCGTCTGCATAGCCCGCGCGGCGGCCGGAAAAGAAAGCCCTGTGCGCTCGCACACCTGGTTCAAAGTGACCAGCGAGCGCTCACAAAGCACGCGGAATACCCGCAGCGTGGTAGAGGCAACGCGCCGGGCTTGTTGAATGACTTGTTCGTCCTTCTGGAAAAGCGATAACAATCGTTTTGCCGTCTCGACGGCATTTGTGGCGGTTTGTTCGACGCCCTCCAGGAAGAAGTCCAGCCAGGCTTCCCAGTCGCCCTCAGTTCGCACCTGGTCGAGCAAGCGGTAGTATTCGGCGCGATGCTGTTTGAAATACAGGCTGAGGTACAGAAGCGGCTGCGATAACAACCGGTCATGATGGAGAACAAACGCGATCAACAAGCGTCCAATCCGCCCGTTGCCATCCAGGAAAGGATGGATGGTCTCGAATTGGACATGAGCCAGCGCGGCTTTGATAAGGGCGGGATAGGGATTGACTTCCCCGTGAAGGAAGCGCTCCAGAGCGGACATGCAATCCTGGACATCGAGAGGCGGAGGCGGCACAAAGTGCGCATTGCCTGGCCGGGTGCCCCCAATCCAGTTCTGCGTGCTGCGAAATTCGCCCGGAGATTTCTCGCTGCCGCGGCCATGAGCGAGCAACATGGCGTGCATCTCCCGAATCAAACGGTTGGAAAGCGGGAATCCCTCTTGCAGCCGCTTGAGACCGTGATCGAGCGCCGCCACATAGTTCGAGACTTCCACCACATCGTCAACTGGCGCCCCAGGCGCTTCTTCCAGTTCAAAGAGCAGTAATTGCGCCAGAGAGGATTGCGTCCCCTCAATCTGTGAGGAAAGAACCGCCTCACGGCGCACATAGGCATAGAGGAACAGGTCCGGATCGGGCAAGAGCAGGGTCACGCTATCCAGCCGACCCAAGGCCAGCGTAGCGCGTTCCAGCAATTGCTGGCGTTGAGCGGTCAATTCCAGCGGTGGTTGCGGAGGAAGAGGATAAGGAATGAAAGCGCGAATCTTCTCGCCCGCAATCTCGGTTGTTTCATAGTTTCCTGTCAAGCCACGACGCATCGTATTGCTCCTTATTGACAGTTCGTTAAATAAGACCAACCGTTATTAAACCAAACTACCAAATCGTTTAATAACGAGACGCTTTTACCCCCCATACTCTAACTCTCGCAAATTGGCTTCAATGGCCTCATCCAGCCGCCGCGCTTCGGCCTGCAGAGCGCGCCATCTTTTGCTCGAAGGGTTCGGGCAATAAGGCGGATATGGGCATATTACAAGCCAGAATGGCAGCGATGAGGGCAGCCATGGAGAATAGAATACGTTTTTTCATGGTTGCCTCCAACTGACCCAGGCAGCCCCCAGGAATAACGATCCAGAAAGCAGCAATGGGGTGATGAAAATCAGGAACGGTGGAAGCCAATCCTGCGGGCTCCGTATTTCATTGGTAAAGTAGAAGGCCGCCACAACCCCTAGGATAAGCAGGGGAATCCCGGCCCACAGCGGTCGTTTCCAGCCTAGCCACATCAGGCCGATGATGATGGCCGCCGGAATCAGATGCCCGACGCCGCTCCAATCTCCACCGGCCATTTCGCCAATCCCAAAGAGTAGCGAGACGGCGGTTGCCAATCCCAGCGGGATCAGACCGGCAATTTTTAATCTTTGAATGGTCTTCATTTATCGTCCTTTCTGTGGTGACAGTCACTTCGCAAGTGACTGTCACCTGGATGCATACTTATTTCGGAACAACCCTATTTATTCGGGGGACTTTTTCCTCAACTGCCACGAAACGGCGAAAAGCAAAACCGGGATAATCAGCAATGCCCAAGAGAGCGGCGGGATCATCCTGGCGCTTGGGCTGCTATCAGGGTGGTATCCAGGAATCAGTAGGGCGAAGAGGAGATTCAGGGGGCCGGCAAACAGGGAAAACCCCTGCCTTGATCCAACACCCGGCAGCAAGCTCCCGCTCAAGGCGAAGGATCCAATCATCGAGAGGAAAGTGATCAATGACCCCGGGCCTTCTTTCCACCAGGCGATGACCAGGCCCGCCAAAACGCCGATTAGGAGAAGCAGGCTCAGGAAAATAGCCGGGCTTCCTGCCTCGCCCGAAAGCAATTGCAGACCTACGAAAAGCAGGAAAGGGACGCCAAGAAGCAGAACGATGACGCTGACGATACGCGCAATCGTACGACAAATGTTGGCGATGGTGAGATATGGCTTCATTTCGCCTGTTTATGTTCTCCTTTTCGAACCTCGAAGACAGTGGGCGTCAATGAAGCGTGGTTGCAAAACTTAAAAGACTACGAGTAGAGGATTCGGGGTGGCATATATGGGGATGCGTGCTGCGCACGCACCCCCATATATGCCGCCCCGCCTTGTCTAAGTTCCTTCTTGCCAGGAGTTGAGATAAGCGATCTGCTCTTCGGTGAGCACATCAATCTCCACACCCATCGAGGCGAGCTTCAGGCGGGCGATCTCGGCGTCGATTTCTTCTGGCACGGAATAGACAGTTTTCTTGAGTTTATCGGCGTTCTTGACCATATACTCTGCGCTGAGCGCCTGGTTGGCGAAGGACATGTCCATCACGCTGGCAGGGTGTCCTTCGGCGGCGGCCAGGTTGATCAGGCGGCCTTCACCCAGAAGGTGAATCTGACGCCCATCGGGCAGGTCGAACTGTTCGACGAAGGGGCGCACCAGCCGTTTCTCGGCAGCCATCTCTTCCAGGGCGGGGATATTGATCTCTACGTTGAAGTGTCCAGAGTTTGCGAGGATCGCCCCGTCTTTCATGACCTCGAAGTGTATCCTATCAATGACGTTGATGTCGCCGGTCAGCGTGCAGAAGATATCGCCAATCGGAGCGGCTTCCACCATGGGCATCACCCGAAATCCGTCCATGACGGCTTCCAGGGCTTTGAGGGGGTTTACTTCGGTGACGATTACGTTCGCGCCCATGCCCCTGGCGCGCATCGCCAGACCGCGGGCGCACCAGCCGTAGCCGCCGACCACGAAGGTTTTACCGGCCAGCAGGATGTTCGTCGCACGCACGATGCCATCAACGGTGGATTGACCGGTGCCGTAGCGGTTGTCGAAGAGGTGTTTGGTCATGGCGTCGTTGACGGCCACGATAGGAAACTCCAGGGCGCCATCAATGGCCATGGCTTTCAGGCGGATCACGCCCGTGGTGGTTTCTTCGGTGCCGCCAATCACGTGTTCCAACATCTCGCGGCGGTTTTTGTGCAGGGTGCTGACCACATCGGCGCCATCGTCCATGGTGATGTGGGGCTTGTGGTCAATAGCGGCGTTGATATGTTTGTAATAAGTGACGTTGTTCTCGCCCTTGATGGCGTGCACGGGGATTTCGTCATGCATGACCAGGGAGGCGGCCACATCATCCTGCGTCGAGAGGGGGTTGGATGCGACCAGAACGATTTCCGCGCCGCCGGCATGGAGGGTTTTCATCAGGTTGGCGGTCTCGGTGGTCACATGCAGGCAGGCTGACATGCGGATGCCCTCGAAGGGGCGTTCCACCTCGAAGCGTTCTTTGATCGAACGTAAAACCGGCATTTCCCGGTCGGCCCATTGAATGCGGCGGCGACCGCCTTCGGCCAGTTTGGTGTCTTTGATTTCGTATTCCATCGTTATCTCCAAATCGAAAATTATTGATTGCTGGTTTACGTTTTACGCATGTAACTACTCAGCCAAACGGGGAAGTTCCCGAAAAAAGGGTGTGCGAAGGGGTCGCAGCCCCCTTCGCACACCCTTTTTTCGGGCTAATCCGTTCGATGGCTGAGCAGTTACTTACGCATTACGTTTTTCGCAATTCGTAAAACGTTATGCGTAAAGGTCAGATGTTATGCAAGCAGTGCATTTAGCGCGCCCCCATCATCGAAATGCTCCCGGAAGCGCGCCACGAATTCGCCGGGCGTGAAATGATGTTCCTGGGGGCCGTTGGCTTCCAGGCAATAGGTGGCGGCCAAAGCCCCAATTTTACCGCAGATTTCCCAGTCCAGGCCGTGGGAATAGCCGGTCAGGAAGCCGCCGCGGAAGGCGTCGCCCACGCCTGTGGGATCGGCGATCTTCTTCGGAGGCGCAATTGGGGTGTTGAATTCATCGTCGCCAACGTAAATCGAAGCGCCCTCCTCGCCACGCGTCACCACGACGAAACGCCGACCAGCCCGAATTTCAGTTTCGCTCATCCTGGTGTGCTTTTTGATCAACTCCAATTCATAATCGTTGACCATCAGCGCGAACGCCCCTTCCACACCTGCCCGCAGGTCTTCGCCGCTCGTGCGCGGGATCTGCTGGCTGGGATCATATAAATAGGGGATGCCCAGCTCCTGACATTCCTTGGTATATTCGACCATCGCATCGGGGGCGTTGGGCGAGATGACCACCAGGTCAGGCTTCGTGTCCAGGTCGTGGAAGGAAAGCTCCCCAGCGTAACCCATCGCGCCGGGATAGAAGCTGGCGATCTGGGCATGGGAGCGGTCGGTGTTGACGAAAAAGGAGGCAGTGAATTCGCCAGGGATCACTTTCATCAAGGCGGTATCCACGCCCATGCTTTCCAGGAAGGCGCGGTATTCGCCGAAATCTTCGCCCACAGTAGCCATCACTCTCGGTTTGCTGCCCAAGAGCGCCAGCGTGTAAGCGATATTCGGGGCGATTCCCCCTCGACGGCGCGCCATCGAATCGACCAGGAAAGAGAGGCTGATCGAATCGAGTTTGTCTGGCAGGAAGTGATCTTTGAAAAGACCAGGGAAGGTCATCAAGTAGTCGAAGGCGACTGAGCCGGTGAGGATGATGTTCATGGGGTTTCCTTTTTCTTCACAACCCTTTCTAAATTTTCCCCATACGGAGGATATGCAACCCCATTCTCCGTGATGATCCCTGTAATCAGACGATGCGGAGTAACATCGAAAGCGGGATTGCGGGCTGTCGCGCCCTCGGGGTGAGCCAACATCCCCTGGAACGTCAGGCCCAGGACTTCGGCCTGATCCCGTTCCTCGATGGGGATCATCCCCCCGGAGGCCAGCGACAGATCCACCGTGGATGTCGGCACCACGGCATAGAACGGAACGCCGTTGTCGTGGGTGGCGAGCGCCAGCATGTAGGTGCCGATCTTGTTGGCGACATCACCATTGGCGGCTGTGCGATCGGACCCCACGAATACTTTCTGCGCCTGGCCAGCCCTCAAGAAATAGCCGGCGGCGTTGTCGGTGATGATGTCGAAGGGTATGCCGTATTGGGTCAGCTCCCAGGCGGTCAGGCGGGCGCCTTGCAGGCGCGGGCGGGTCTCATCTACCAGCACGTGGATTTTTTTGTCCTGCTCATGCGCCATGCGGATCACGCCCAATGCAGTGCCCCAATCCACCGTTGCCAGCGCGCCGGTGTTGCAGTGGTGGATGATGACGTCGCCATCGGCGATTAGCTGCGCGCCGTGCATAGCGATGCGTTTGTTGATTTCCACATCTTCGTCGGCGATGCGTTGGGCTTCATTCAGGATCGCCAGGCGCAAATCATCTGCCGAACCGTGATCCATTACGCAATACGTTTTGCGCAATATTCTTTCCAAAGCCCAGGTCAGGTTGACGGCAGTAGGTCTGGCCCTTTTTAGGAAGTTAGCAGCCTCTTCCATGTCAGAGTGTAATGACTCCACCTCCCTTGCCGTGGATTGTTGAGCAGCCAAGGCCAGACCAAACCCCGCCGCCGCTCCAATCGCCGGCGCGCCGCGCACCACCATGTCGCTGATGGCCTGGGAAACCTCGCGGTAGTCATCGAAAACGGCTACTGTTAGTTCGCCCGGAAGTAGCCGCTGGTCAATCATCTGGAGCTGGGATGTGGCGTAGTTCCATTCGACGGTTCTCATGGAATATCCTTGTGCATCATCCAGGTAAGCTGTTCTTCGAGTGTCACCTGTTGGAGGCTCAGACTAATTCGTTGTTGGTCTGGTTCGATGCTGGCTATTCGGACGAGAAGTTTATCCCCCGGTTTGATCGAGTCGGGCGAGGCGATAAAACCATCGCCAGAGAATTCGCTTTGATGAAGCAACCCTTCCACCCCAGCAGCCAGTTGGAGGAAGACGCCAAACCGATGCATAGATGTAACCACACCTTCGACGAGATCCCCAACCTGGTAGCGCTCTGTGATGGAACTCCAGGGATTTGGCAGCAGGGTTTTGCAGCTCAGGTAGACCCGCTGGCGTTCGAGATCAATCTCCTGAACTTCCACGGCGACCTCATCGCCAATGCTCACCACCTCGGAGGGGTGATTGATGCGTTGCCACGATAACTCGGAGATATGGACTAACCCATTGACGCCATTGCCTAAATCAACGAAGGCGCCAAATTTGACCAGATTGACGACCTGGCCTGTGATGGTTTCCCCAACTTTCAAATCAGCCAGGCGTTGGGCGATCGTATCGCCCTGATTCAGCTTGGCCGAAAAGATCAAACGATTGCGTTCTTTGTCTGCTTCGATAACCAATAGGGCAAGAGTGGTTCCGATCTTGCGCCTTTTGAACGCATCGGCCTGTTCGCCCCGGCCCAGATGATCGAGTTCAGCGATATATGAGTTGGGGACGAAGCCTCGCAGCCCGCCAAAAGCAGCGATCAGGCCGCCGCGATTTTGATCGACGATTTTTAGCTCGAGGGCTTCGCCGCTGTGAAGAAGCGAAGCTGCTTTTCTCCAGTCATCTTCCTGGGGGCCTTCTCCACGCGAAATTTCCTCCTCGACGAAGATGGTCTCGCTGGTTGTTTTCGTGATCGTCGCTGGTTGAGTTTCCCTGGGTGTTATTAGTGATCGTGTCTGGTTGATTTTTTCTTTTTCGAGATTTTGTATTTCTGTTGGGTCTGTTTTTATATTTTTCGAGATTTGGGTTTCTTCTAGTTGGTCGCCGTTCATGTTGTTTACCATGTACAGGTAAATCTGATTCAGGTAGTAGTCGAACCTGGCTGCACTGGTCCCAAGAAATCCTGTAATTTGCGGCGGACGCCAGGGCGGCGCAACCTGCGTAAGGCTTGCGCTTCGATTTGGCGGACTCGCTCACGCGAAACTCCTACTTTGTTGCCGACTTCCTGCAATGTGTGGCTCTTGCCATCGGGGATGCCATATCGAAGCCGCAGGATGCGGGCTTCTCTGGCGGGCAGTTCTTCCATGACCTGCTCTAATTGTTCGCGAAGAATCTGGTGCGTGGTGGTCTCATCGGGCGAGGGGGTTTCTCCATCTTCGATGAAGTCGCCTAAGACAGCGTCGCCCTCGATGGTGGTCGGCATCTCGAGAGAGAGGGGTCTGCGCGCCACCTGGAACATATAATGGACTTTGTCGGGAGAAATCTCTAGTTCTCTGGCAAGCTCGTCGGCGGTGGGGTCTCGTTCGAGATCCTGCTTGAGTTTATGTTGCATGCGGAACAAGCGCGAGATCTGGTCGCCCATGTGGACAGGGATGCGAATGGTGCGCCCCTGATCTGCAATCGCGCGTGTGACGGCCTGGCGGATCCACCAGGTAGCGTATGTGCTGAACTTATAACCGCGTTTGTAATCGAATTTTTTGGCGGCTCTCATCAAGCCGATATTTCCTTCTTGGATCAAATCAATGAAGGGTACCCCGCGGCCCATGTGCTTTTTGGCCACGCTGATCACCAGCCTGGTGTTGGCAGTAATCAGGTGTTCTACGGCCTCCCATTCTCCGCGAATGGCTTCATGCAGCTCAGCGCGTTTTTCCGGGGAAATCTCATCCCCTCCGGTCAATTTCTTGCGGGCTTTGCGTCCTTTTTCGATCTTTTGGGCCAGTTCCAGTTCCTCCTCCGCCGTTAGCAGAGGAACATGAGCGGCGTCTTTGAAGTACAGGCCAAGAAGGTCTTTGGTATCAATATTCGCCAGCCGATTTTCTTCAGTGACATGATGTTCCTTTACTCTGGCGATTTCAGTTACTTCCGCTTCGTTGATGTCAACCTCGCTGTCTTCCACATAGGGAATTTGCGCGTTCAATAGAGCCGCGAACACTTCCTCGAGTTGGCTGACATCTTGCTCGGCATCCGGGAAATGCCCCAGGATATCATCGTAGCTGACAAACCCTTGATGACGCCCTAATTCGACCAATTTTCCAAGGGCAGAATATTGGTTATCGTCGTCGTCCAATGTTTCTAACAGATGATCGTTGATTTTCGTAATCATAAATGACGGATATCAACCTGGCAGGTTACTGCTGAAGATGCTTTTTCTGGCGGTAGACAATCCGTCCCCGGGTCATGTCGTAAGGGGACATTTCTATGGTGACCCGGTCACCAAGTAGAACACGAATATAGTACTTGCGCATCTTGCCAGATAGGTAGGCGATGATTTCGTAGCCGTTGTCTAATACGACTTTGAATTGCGTACCTGGTAAGGCTTCGGTAATTGTGCCGTCTACTCTTATTTTGTCTTCTGCTTTTACCATAGAACCTCTTTGACAAACTGTGCTCGGTTACTGCGTTTCTCATGACAACAATCGTAGATGCTTTGATTTCATCTGGTCATGTAACCTCGACCAAGTTGCGTCACTCCTTTCTCTAGGATAGAATCTTTCTCGTTGGTATCATGTAATCATGCCAATCGTCTCGAATGAATGAGTTCACTGAAAAAACTCCTGAACGAGGGGGCGGGGCGGCATATATGGGGGTGCGTGCGCAGCACGCACTCCCATATATGCCGCCCCGAATCCTCTACACGTAGTTTTTTCAGTTGACTCATGAATGTAAGCAGCTCGAGATATCTACGAACTTGGGCAGTCCGCAAACTGGTTGATTATAACATATTACAGAGTAGCCTCCATGTCAAGCGTGCAATTTTAGAAACAATTAATCTTTCGACGATTTCTCCTCATGGATAGAAAATTCCTCCTCGTACTGTCCCTCGTTGTTGCGCTGGCGGCATGTAATCTTCCAGATCGCGACGCGCCCGTTCCAACGGATACACAAACTGCGGATGCTGAAGCGCCCATTTCCATTTCTGTTACAGAGCCTGCTACGCCGCCTCTTCCGACCCCCCTGCCCACACCCGTGACGCTTGTCAGCGTCGAAGATGGCGACCAGGCCTTGTTCGATGGAGATTGGGAGTCTGCCTTGCAGGCATATACAGCCGCGTTGAACAACAATACCGACCCCGATTTGCGCAGCGCAGCTCTCCTTGGCCTCGGGCGTACTTATTACCATGTGGGAGATTTCGAACTCTCACTTCAATCGCTGCAGAGCTTGCTCGACGAATACCCAGGTTCCGCTCATGCGCCTGGGGCATACCTCGCTCTGGCTCGAACATACCAGGGGTTGGCTCTCTACAGCGCGGCCGCCGACGCATATCGGTCATATCTGGAATTACGACCGGGCATCGTTGATTCCTACATGCAGGAATGGCGCGGCGACGCTTTGATCGCTGCTGGCGATATGCTTACGGCGGTTGATGCCTATCAGGCCGCTCTTGCCGCCCCACGTGTTGGCGATACGCTGCCCATCGAGATCAAAATCGCCAATGCTTATGCAGCCCAGGGCGATCACAACACCGCCTTAGTCGCTTATCAAGATATTTTCAACCGCACAAATAATGATTTCACCAGGGCCTATCTCGATTATCTGATGGGTCAATCTCATACCGCTTTGGGGCAGATGGATCAGGCTTATAAAGTCTATCTCGACGCTGTCGAGAATTACCCTCTCTCCTATGATAGCTACCAGGCTTTGATCATTCTGGTCGAGGCCAATTACCCTGTGGATCAATTCGATCGCGGCCTGGTGGATTTCTATGCCGGGCAGTACAGCCTGTCGATTGCTGCATTCGATCGCTATCTTGGCGAAAGCGAGGCCCCAGAGGATGCCGCAACAGCGCACTATTATCGCGGATTGGCGTTTCGGGCCTTGGGCGAGTATGCCACAGCGATCACGATTTGGGATGAGATTATTCGAACCTATCCAGAGGCTGATCGTTGGGACGATGCCTGGGAGCAGAAAGCCTATACCGAATGGGCTTACCTGGAGCAATTCGATCTTGCCGAACAGACCCTGCTGGATTTCGTGAAGCAGAATCCCTGGCATGAGCGCGCCGCGGAGTTTCTATTCGATGCTGGGCGTGTGGCTGAGCGGGACTGGGACCTGGGTGGGGCAGCCATGATTTGGGGGCGGATTGCCCTCGAATATCCCTCCAGCGAATATGTCCCCAGGGCGCTTTTCCTGTCGGCGATATCCTATTACCGCAGGGCTGATTATGATTCTGCCCTGGAAGTGCTTCAGCGTTATTCGAATGCTTCCTCGTCACCTGAAGATCAGGCTGCGGCGCAGTTCTGGATCGGCAAAACATACCAGGCCATGGGGAACGAAAGCTCTGCCAATGGCGCTTTCGACCGGGCGGTCAGCGAGGACCCTACGGGATATTACAGTGTGCGCGCCCGGGATATCTTATTGGGACGCCAGCCGTTCACTCCGCCTCAGGTTTATGACCTGGGTTTCGATCCCACATCCGAGCGCGCCGAGGCCGAATATTGGATGCGGGAAGTGTTCGCCATCCCCGAGGGAGTGGATCTCTCCGGCCCCGGGCCGCTCTACAATGATCCGCGCCTGATCCGAGGGGCAGAGTTGTGGAGTTTGGGTTTATACGATCAGGCCCGCCTGGAATTCGAATCTCTGTGGCAAGATATCCGCGTGAACCCCATGGATAATTATCGCCTAGCCAATTACCTGGTCGAGCTGGGGGATTATCGCACGGCCATTTTCGCAGCCCGCGAGGTGCTCAACTTGAATCAGATGGATGATGCGGCCACGATGAATGCGCCGGTCTATTTCAATCATCTGCGTTTTGGCAGCTACTATCGCGATTTGGTGATCCCCATTTCCCAGGCATACGAGTTTCATCCCTTGTTCATATTTGGCGTGATACGCCACGAAAGCCTGTTTGCCAGTTGGGTTCAGTCCTCAGCCGGCGCCCGCGGGCTGATGCAGATCATCCCCAGCACCGGAGCCGCGATCGCAGCGCGATCAGGATGGCCGGAAAATTACACGGATGAGGATTTGTACCGCCCCAAGGTGAGCATAACTTTTGGCGCGGATTACCTCGACAATCAACGCGATTACTTCGATGGGGATCTCTATGTAGCCCTGGCTGCCTATAATGGCGGTCCAGGCAACGCCGCAGTCTGGAAAGAGCTGGCCGGGGATGATCCCGATTTGTTCCTGGAAGTGATTCGCTTCGACGAGACGCGCTCCTACATCAAGGGGGTTTATGAAATCTTCTCTATCTATCGAGATTTGTACGATCGTACACCGTAGAGTATGCAGGTGGGGTGCACTTGAGAGGTGCACCCCACCTGTGGTATCTAGTATCGCAGCAAAGCGCCGATGTGGCCGTGCTGCTCAAGGGTTTGATTCTCCTGGAGAACTTCGACGTCTCCACCTTCACTGAGCACTTCGCGCACGGCAAATTCAACGGCGTCTGGGATTTCATCGAATTTCTCGCCGCAGAATGGGCAGACATCGGCGGATTCGGCGGTCAGATAATTACATCCCAGGCAGCGATAACCAGGCGCTTTGAATCCCTCCTGGATCAGGAGCGTTTGGACGCGACCATCATGAACCGCTCGAAGGGTTTCATCGAGTGCGAGGACGCCGGCCTGGCCTTTCGAAGCGTTCGTCACCAGCACATCCACCTGACGAGCTTCGTGTTCGCGCTCGGCCCTTCGCCCGACTTCCATGGCTTTGTCGAGCACCTCAGTGTGGCTGGCGGTCATGCTGATCGGAAAGGCGCCGATAATCAGGCTCTGCCAGGTTTTCGGCAAATGGGCGCGAAAGCGGGCAATATTGTCTTCTGTTCCGCCGATGAGCACACGGCGAACCTTATGCTCGCCGAAGAATTGCGAGGTGAATTCAGCGGCTTCTTTCATATTGCGCTCAGCGATCTCCTTCGGGGGGGTCTTTTGCGCATCGCGGCCGCGCCGTCCCCCTGCTTGTGAGCCGCCGCCATGTTTGATGCGTTGGACATCTTTTCCCAGAATACCTTCTTGCTCGCGCAAAGTCCCCAAATGGAACGAGAAAAGACGCGCGCCTTGCTTATCTATGAGCGCAACGCCGTAATACCCAAAGGCGTCCAGTAAATTAGCCAGGGGTTTGACATGCGGGTGGGTGGGGTTGATGCGCACCCGGCTGCGTATCGGCACAGCAAGGGGGTAGGCCCTGAAGAATCCCTCCGGCATGCAGGAAAAGACCGCTACACTGCGCCCCGTCCAATCGTATTCCTGGTCGAAGAAACGCTCGACTTCCGCTGCGTCTGCTTTGGGGGCATCGGCCTCTTTGAGTTTGGAGCGGAGTTTGAGTTTGTAGACATCCGCGTTACCTTGCGCCGGATCTGTATTGAGATATACGCTGAGCACGGGATGCTGAGCCTTGTATTTCAACAGTTCTTGCAGGTCGCTATTTGTCAACATAATTAGCTCCTCTCTCGTAACTACTCAGCCAAACGGAGAAACTCCCGAAAAAAGGGTGTGCGCAGGGGGCGTAGCCCCCTGCGCACACCCTTTTTTCGGGTAAATCCGTTCGATGGCTGAGTAGTTACCCTCTCTCTAAGTTTTGAATGAACGAAAGAGTTAACGGAAAAAACTCACCGAAGAGTTCTATCCTTCTCTTGCGGTTTTACGGGCGCTCGGCCAGTGTCAGATCAACTTCGATTCGTTCGTCTCCGCGCAAAACGGTAAGCACGACGGTATCGCCGGGGCTTGTGTACATGATGAGGTATGAGATCAGATCATCGAAGTCGCGCACTTCATTGCCATCTATGCCGATGATCAAGTCACCGCCTGCGGGGAGGGAGGGGATGGGGCTTTCTATTACGCCGCCCAGCAAGCCGGCTCTGGAGGCCGGACTATCGGGTGAAACCTGGATGATATAAACCCCGGTCGATTGGGGCAGGCCAAGCGCCTCTTGTTGGAATAGAGTGAGATCCCCACCTGGCGGGCTGACGATGCCAAGAAAGGGATAATCATAATGCCCTTCGGCGATGAGATGGGGAACCACGCGTTTTACGATATTGATGGGGATAGTGAACCCAATCCCAGAGTTGATCGGTTGTCCACTGAAGTCGAAATTCGTGCTCTGAATGGCGACATTGACGCCAACGACCTCGCCGTTCAGGTCGAGCAAGGGGCCGCCCGAGTTGCCGGGATTGATGGCGGCGTCGGTTTGGATGATTCCACCCGCAGTGTAGAATGAGCCTCCCTCTGGGGCTTCGTGGAGGGATGGCAGGGTGCGGCCAAGCGACGAGATGATGCCAGCCGTCATCGTTCCGTACAGGCCATGGGGGTTGCCAATCGCCACCACGGTCTGACCAACCAAGAGCGAGTCCGAATCTCCCAATGGGAGGGGGAAGAGTTCCTCGGGCGGCGCGTCCACCTTGAGGACGGCGATATCCGAGTCTGCATCTGTACCGATGATTTCCCCGCGGGTTTTATAGCCGGAAGGGAAATCAACCTCTATCTCCGATGCGGAAACCACCACGTGATAGTTGGTGACGATATGGCCTTCATTGTCAATGACGAAACCTGAACCGAGGGAATTGGAACCGCCCGATTCTTCTGTGAACACTTGAACGGCCACCACGCCGGGATTGATCCGCTGGTAAAGCGAGGTAAGCAGTTCCTCCTGCGTGAAATCAATCGTTATAACTGCGGTCGTAGGTTCAGGCGTCGGTGGAATTTGTGTGGCTCGAACTTCTGGTGTGGGGGAAGTAGTATTGAACGAAACGAGGCAAGCGATTGTCGCCAGAGAAAGCGTGATAAAAATCAATGTCAATAATCGAGTGTTTTTTTTCATCGGAGATCGCCTTTTGATTATGAGATTGGAGGAAGAGATGTTTTCGATGCGGAGAACGACGCTGGTAAATCGATTAGGAAAGGGGATCATCATCTTCTCTTGTTATGATTGTATTTGTAGCAGGTAGCTTACGTCAAGCGGTTTTGGCAAATGTTTAGATGTTTCTAACATTGATCAATCTCCCGCTTTTCGCATATCCGTGCTATCATAATAATATGGGCACTCCGTTAGAGCGCATCCTCATCGTCGAAGGGGATCCTGATATCAGCGATTTGATTGCACGGCAGGTGCTACAACCGCTGGGCTACAGGACAAAAGTAGTGAGAGGGGCGCCTTCGGCGATTCAAGAAGCTGCCAGTTTTTCTCCTGATCTCGTCATTGCAAATTTGGATCTGCCTGAGCTTAGCGGCAAAGATCTCCTGGTGGCGCTATCGTCACAAGGCGCAGAAATCCCTGTCATTGTAATAGCAGAGCAGGGCTTCGAGGAGGATGTCATTCAGGCTTTCCGTTTAGGGGCGACAGATTTTTTGAAGAAGCCTTTACGTGAGGCCGAAATCGTTTCGGCAGTCGAACGGGTGATAAAACAAGTGCGAGCCAAACGAGACCGAATATTGCTTGCTCATCAACTCGAGCGGACTAATCAGGAATTGAAGCGTCGTGTGCGCGATCTGACCACTATTTTTGGAATTGGAAAGGCGATCACTTCGATTACAGATCGACAGGCGTTGTTCGATAGGATTGTAGAAGGCGCTGTTTCTATTACCGACGCCGATAAAGGTTGGTTGTATTTGCGGAAAGGCGACGACAAAGTATTCGTTTTGCGCGCCTGTAGGAATTTACCCAATCCGATTGCATCCAAACTCAATCAAGAATGGGATGATGGGATCAGTTCCCTGGTAGCCTTGTCGGGAGAATCTTTTTCCATTTACGGAGATGCATTGAAACGGTTCAAGGTATCTCAACTAGGAAAATCTGCTTTGGTGACGCCGGTGAAAGCGCAGGAGGAGGTAATTGGCCTACTGGTTACCGTGCGTGAAGAATCAACCCCATTCGATTCTGGCAATCAGACGATGCTGGAAGCGGTGGCCGATTACATTTCTGTTTCTCTCGTAAATGCCCGTCTGTTCCAGGCTTTGGAAGAACAGGCCCGGGCCATGCAGAGTATGACTAAAACATCTCTCGAAAACCATAGCGCGGCATCCAGCCGCAACCAAACATTCAACCGCGGAGAGCGCTGAGATCGCAGAGAAAAACAAATATAAGCTCCGCGCTCTCTGCGTGCTCTGCGGTTAGACATTTGCGCGAATGATGCAAATGTTGAGCGGTAATGCTATACTGTAAGGTGGATGATCCTGCCCGATGGTAAAATTAAAACCGAGTTATGGTATGAGTCCACTGAAAAAACTACGTGCAGAGGATTCGGGGCGGCATATATGGGGGTGCGTGCGCAGCACGCACCCCCATATATGCCGCCCCGCCCCCTCGTTCAGGAGTTTTTTCTGTGAACTCATGGTATCTTCTCAAAAATTTTGGGGGATAGCGTAATTCAGGTTGTCAACCTGGCCTACATTTCCCCGAAATATTGAGATGGTACGAGTAATGTCTATAGAATAATCGGCACGCAAAGGGTCTTCTATGCCCAACAATACTATTCTACTGATCGTTTCCGATGAACAGACAGGGGATCTTCTCGAGAGAGGGGTATTGAAACCGGCTGGTTATCAGGTCACTCAGGTGAAAGAACCCACCGCGGCAAAATCTATCATTCGTTCTTCACCCGTAGATTGCATTATCCTGGAAAGCGGAAAGGGGGGAAAGAATTTCGAATTTATCCGAGAGCTGCTAGAGTCATTCCCTGCAACGCCTCTGATTTTGATTGGGCCTGGCAAAGATTCCAACATATATGTTGATGTTTTGCGTTGGGGGGTTTCGGATTTTCTCACACCGCCTCTAAAAGCTGATATTGTGTTGGACGCTGTTCAGCGAGGTGTGGATAGAAGGGCGCGCCTGAATTCCTGGGCGAAGGATCGCTACCGACATGATACTGATGTGCTCCGACGCCGGGTGGATATTCTGGAAACTCTGAGTAACGTAGGCCGGTCAGTGACAGCCTCGCTCGATTTAGATGAAGTATTGAAGCTGGTTGTGGATGCCGCAGTGGAAATTACCGGGGCCGAAGAGGGGAGCCTGCTTATTTTGGATGAAAGCACGGGGGAGCTTACCATGCGGGCCTCACGCAATTTCCAGGATGAGTTCGTGCGAACATTCCGTTTACCAATTGATGATACCCTGGCTGGGGAAGTGGTCCGCACCGGGAAACCCGTCTTACTCGATGAAAAGTCGCCGCAGAAGATCAAAACTTCTTACCTGGTTAAGACATTGATCTATGTACCTCTAAAAATCCACGATAAAGTGATCGGTGTTCTCGGGGTGGATAACCGGGAAAGCGAACGTTCTTTTTCTCATCAACACATCACGTCGGTTTCTGCGTTGGCAGACTATGCTGCCATTGCCGTCGAAAACGCGCGACTTTTCGCCGGCACAGCGATCGAACGGAATAAGCTCGAAGCGATCCTGACGCGCATCGAGGATGGGGTGATCGTGGTTGATACCGAAGGGAATCTGGTTTTAGCCAACCGGATCGCGCGAGAGCTTTTCAGTTTGAATGACAAAGAAATTACCATGAAACCGATCGGGGAAGTGTTCGGCCAAACACAGCTTGTCAACCTCCTGAAGAATGGTCATGAGACTTTTCCCTATCGGTGTGAGATCGAGCTGGATGATAATCGGGTGATCAATGCACAACTGAACTACGTCCCGGAGGTAGGGCTGACAGTCACCATGCACGACGTGACTTATTTCAAAGAGCTTGATCGGATAAAAAGTGAATTTGTTAGCACTGTCTCACATGACCTGCGTTCACCGTTGACGGCGATCTTGGGGTACGTTGAACTGCTAGAACGAGTGGGGCCCGTGAATGACAAACAGCGCAGTTTCATTCAGCGCGTTCAAATTAGTGTGCGAAATATCACCGAGCTGATCAATGATTTATTGGATTTAGGCCGTATCGAGTCTGGCTTCGATGAACGGAAAGTGTCCCTTTCTCTGCAGAATGTGGTGCAGTATTCCGTCGAGAGTCTCAAGGATCGAATTGCCGAAAGCGGCCATGTGTTGACTGTGGATATTCCGAAAGACTTGCCGCAAGTTGTTGGCGACTCTGTGCGCTTACGGCAGGTGGTTGATAATCTATTGGGGAATGCTCTCCGTTATACGCCGAAAGGCGGGAAGATCAGTATTTCGGCCCGGCACGAAAACGAACAGATCATATTCCAGGTGAGTGACAGCGGTTATGGTATCCCTGCTGCGGATCGCCCGCATATCTTCGAAAAGTTCTATCGCGCCAGTAATGTGGTGGAAAGTATCTCAGGCAGTGGACTTGGTTTGGCGATTGTGAAGTCTATCGTGGAGAATCACAATGGCAGAATATGGGTTGATTCTGTAGAAGGGGAGGGTTCTACTTTTACGGTTGTGCTACCGACTGAAAGAAAGCCGTAGACGAAAATGGGGGAAAGCTGCAGGTCAGGGGGTTTAAGGGTAAGTCTCCATCAGGTGGTGAGGGTACCCAATGGAGACTTCGCCAAAGGAGGAAACAGCGATGAATGAAGGGATTGCTCCCCATTCCGCTAAGAATAATATCAGAGTTGAATTCAATTGTTGATGGTCAAAGATCATCACAGGTGGGTGATGATGCTCCCGCAGGAATATGACAATTGTTGGCTACAGGCCTGATGAAATTAATCTTTTCACCGGTCTACCAGATTACTCCTTGTGGGCGGTAGTGGGCAGCGTAAACCAAAAAGTGCTGCCCTTGCCCACCTGGCTGCTGAAGCCTATTTCCCCCCCCATGACCTCGAGCAGGCGTTGGGTAACGCTCAAGCCCAGACCCCAGCCGGTTTGTTCGCGCACGATCGGAGATTCCGAGCGGAAGAATTGGGTGAAGAGTTTGGTTTGTTCCTCTTCGCTGATGCCAATGCCTGTATCGCTGATCTCTCCGTAGATCTGGTGGCCTTTGGCATAGGCGCGAATGGTGATCTGGCCGCCTTCCGGGGTGTATTTCCAGGCGTTGCTGACCAGGTTGGTGATCACTTGCACGACGCGGCTGGGATCAGCATAGGCGCGCAGCGGATCTTCTGGAAGGTCGGTCACCAGGATTTGGGATTTCTCCTCGAGCTTGTGGCGCAGGCTGCTGAGGGTTTCGAGAATCTGGTTTTGTACTGTGATGAAATCGAATGCTAATTTGATCTTGCCGCGTTCGATTCTGGAGATGTCTGAGAGATCGGAGATCAGAGCAGCCATGCGTTCCACATTGTTGCCGATCACATCTAAGAATTCCGCTTGCTGGTCGGTGATCTTTCCAACGATGCCCTGCCTGATGAGATCTGTATAGCCTTTGATGGAGGTCAATGGGATGCGTAATTCGTGAGTGACGATGGAGACGAATTGGGATTTGGCCTCATTAGCGAATTCGATGGCCTGGTAAAGACGGGCGTTCTCGACGGCGGTTGCTGCTCTCCCCGCCAGACGCTCTAAGAATTGTTGGTCTGAATATGAAACGGTACGAGGACAGGCGACGACGATGGCGCCGATGGTTTTTTCGGCATGGGATAGGGGGGCGATGAAATAAGCCAGGTTGTCGTCTTTGGCTGGGATGAGCTGGGGGGCAGGATGCTCTCGAATTCTGGCCACCACCCCCTGGTCGAGGTTGGGAGCATCCCCTTCCTGTGGGCTAGAAACCAGTTTGGGGGTAGCATCCTCCTCATCGCAGAGGACGATCCACCCTTGCGTCGCCTTACTCTCCTTGATTGCCCACTGGCGGGTGATCTCTAAAACATGATCCAAATCCAAAAGCGCATTGAGTTCTTGGTCTATCTGGCTGAGGGTTTCCAACTCCGAGAGGCGTGAAGACAGGGCTTGATCGGTGCTGGTGTAGAGTCGAGCGTTTTCGATGGCGATGGCAGCCTGGGTGGCAAAGGCGTTCAGGAGGTCCAGGTCATCATTCGTGAATATGCCTGAGTGGGCGCGGTTGTCTACGTAGATGACCCCGATGATGCGGCCTCGGGCGCGCAACGGCGCGCACATGATGGAGCGCAGCGCATAGACGATGACCGAATCCTGCTCGGAGAAGCGCGGATCGTCTTGCGCATCAGTGGTAACCACGCCTTCGCCATGAGCGATTACCGATCGTATCACCGTATGGCTGACTTCCATATCCTTTTGCGACAGGTTTTCCTGCTGGATATTTCTTGCGGCGACTAAATCGAGATCATTGGAGTCGGGATCAACGAGCGTGAGGAACCCGCGTTCCGCGCCGGTAAGCTGGATGACAGCATCCATGACTTGCGTCAGCACTTCATCCAGGTTGAGCGACACACCCAGGCTTTGCGAAACCTGATAGAGCGCTGCCAGTCGCCCTGCTCCCGCGTCCTGTTTCAGAGATTTTTGGAATTGTTGGAGTTGTTTCAGCGCATTGTGCACAGCAGAGCGGGTTTGGATGGGGAGCGTCTGCGTCGCGAGTTGGTTGAGAGCGCGATCTAGCTCATTCAGCGTAGCGATTTGGTGGTCTTTTTTCATGGGTTGTGTGTAAAATTTTCACAGCAACTCGGTTTCGACTTCTTGGACGCAGCGAACGAAATCGAGTACAACGGGGACATTACGCATCATGTAGGCCATGCTACCCTGGACGCGCAATTTGCGCGTGATCATGGCTTGCATGGGGTCAAGCTCGCCTTTGATGACGCGAGCGAAATTCCCGTATGGCGCGCTAAGCACAAAGGCCGGGCTTGGTTCGCTCTCTTGTCCTTCATCCAGGATAAAGGCTTTACGGCTTTTGCCGTGCCATAGATCCAGATAGAGTTTCATGGGGCGGGTGAGCGGCCCATCAGGTTCGATGTCGAACATGATGTCGCCTTCCCAATTCTTGGCGATGCGGGCGTATTTCTCATCGCTGTTCAACTTATCGTTGAGCGCCTGGAGCCATTCTGCGCTGGGGAATACATGAGCCATTTTTTGCCTCGCTTTCAGAAGATATGATTTGGGTGTTAATTTTGAGTCCATTGAAAAAACTACAGCACCGCAGAGATGCAGAGTACGCAGAGCGAAAATATAAACAAGAGATCAAAAAAGCAAAAAGAACGCACACATTTCTTTGTATTTCTCAACCATCTTAAACATCTCCGCGCTCTCAGCGTCCCTGCGGTGAAATCGTCCTTTTTTCAGTTGAGCCAAGCATGGTTTCACAAATGACCAGGGGGATCACCGGGAATGCCCAGGTCATATATTGGCGGAAAAGTATCGAGTTGAAATCAACGAATATCAACAGGATGAGGAAAGCTGCCGAAAAGGGTTTGATCTTCTTGGTCCATGCTGCAAGATAAACAATTGCCATCAACCCCAGCAAAGGCAATTTTGCGGAGATGCCAGATAACTCCAAGAGGGTATCGAGGGCCGGCGCGCCAAAGTGACTCTCCGAGATGCGGGTGGCAGATACGAAAATGGATTTGAAGAAACCCTTTGCATTCCAGGCCAGGAAAGGCGCCGAAACGAGGAAGGGAATGCCAGCCATTACCAAAGTATGTTGAACGAATTGTTTGATAGATCGGTTTTCGACTGACTGCCATATCCAAATAATGTAGAGAGGGATCACGAACATGGCGATATGTTTGACCCCTAACGAGAGTCCGAATGACAGCAGGGAGATGACTTTATGTCTAGGCCACGAGACCAGCGAGAACAACAGGAAGAATATAGCCACAAAATCTATGTGGTAGATCATGGTCATGTGCAGCGTCCAGCGGTTGAATAGCCAGAACAGGGCAGCAATAGCGCCAAATATCAGGTTGTTGTAGCGATGATATGGGATGTAGATGAGCAGATAGGTTATCCCAAGATTGGCGACTAAGAAAATCACCCGCCAGAAACTAAGCCATTGTAGAAAATCTTCCAATCCGACTTCTTGTGTCAGCCAGGCCATGGTGTATGAGATGGGTAAATATGTGGCGTAGATTCGGTTCCAATCAATATTGGTGTCTATCTCGAGCGCCCGGGCGTATGGATTTTGCCCGTGTTGCAGATGGTCGCCTTCGTTGAAAATGGCGAATATGTCTTGCTCTTCGAGATCGAACTTATTGTCGCGGTTGAACATTGCATGAGTATCCCAATCTTCAGGCTCTAATCCCCATAAATGGGAATGCATGAGCAACCCTGAAATCAGGATGACGAATGTTGTCAAGACCGCGAAACCATGAGTCCGTAAGTATTTCTTGAATGTATCTCCAGTATGGAAGATGAAGTACAGCGTCTGTCCACATAGCGCCGTGAACCAAAACATGAGGGGGGCCAAGCGAGTGAAGTAGCCCTGGAGGAACAGATCCGTGGTGGCGAGGGCGGTGTATAGAAAATAGCTGCCATACATGAGGCCAGAGAGAGAAAGGACGAATCCGGTCGTCAAGTGGCCATCCCATTGGAAGAGAGCATTGATTCTATCAGATGCTTTTTGGTACCAGAGGGCTGCCTTTTTGGCTTTGTAGGTGAGTATGGATGTCAGGCCGAGGGGCAGGAGAATCGCAAGCAGGAGAATCAGGCGAAATTTCGAGAAACCGAAAATCCATGCGCTCTCGGGGTCGCCGGGGATGAGCAGCAACCACAACAGAGCGATGACTCCTTCGATCAGAGTCGAATATAAAAAGGATAGGAGGGTGAATTGTTTCTTGAGTGACATCATTTTTGTTGGAACAGTCCTGACGGGGACGCCTGAGGCTTGCACTGAGCAGCGTCGAAGTGACGGGCTTGAGATCATTGACTTATGGGCATTGCGCTGTCCCTAAGTTCGAGATGAAAAAAGAGCAGAAATGGAATCAGGATGATGAACATTCTGGTTTCATTGATCAATCCGAAAACGAGGATCGAGATAAGGATCATCACAACAATTATAAAAGCTTTTCGATGCGCTTCATCAAACCTGGGGAGCGATAGCAGGAGATATGCGATCACACCAAAGACGAATATCGAGTTGATAAAATTCAATGAAGTGAGGTTGTAGAAGAACAAATCCTTTATATTGACAACCAGATGAAGATGATTGCCAATCAGTTTATTGGAAATATCGGCGCCCACGTTGTCGAGGGAGGACTCTATGAACAATAAATCTCGAATAGATTTTGTGTAGAATGCCCCGGCCAGGCTGAGTAATACGCCAACGGATAATTTCCGTCTATCGGTGATCGTTAACCGCTCGACCAGGGACCGGATTGGCCGTTTTACGGGAGCTTCCTGATAAGTCCGGGTTTTGGAAATCGCGTGATTGATCTTCAGCGCATCTATGATGAGATACAAACTGATGAATAAAGCAATTTCTCTGTTCAAGAGTTCCACCAGGAATAAAATCACAAAGTATGTGGCCGGTTTTCTACGCAGTATTCCCCAGGCAAAGATCGTGAAGATCACCGAGTCGATATAGTCCCATGGGTAGGAGTAGTAGTCCTGTAGAACGATAAAAAAGAATGAGAAATAGATGATGTATCGCAACGATACGCCAAAGGCATTTTTGGTAGTTTTCAGTAACAGGGAGTAGAGAATGGTATTTTGCGCCCAAATCATCAGGAAGTTGAAAATCACCAATGCTGTTTCGAACGAAAACCCCAATTGGGAGATCAGATAGATAGTGTATGGGCCTAACAATCGATTCGAATAGGCTCTCCAGTGAGGCTTGCCGGTGATGATTCCATAAGCTGCGTCGGGCAATTTATTCCAGTGCTCGATGCGAAAATTCGTGACTTGAAAAACAACCAGGGAGATAAAGAACACGATGCCGAAAAAGACAATCGGATCCTTGTTCTCACGCAGGTTTTGCCCCCAAGATTCTGCATTGCGAAGGGAGATCAGCAAAAACGCCTGGCCACAGATTGCGGAGAGCCAGAATATCCACGGGGCCAGCCGGGTGAGATAACCTTTTATAAAGAGGTCAGTTGTGGTGAAAGCTGTGCATAACAGGTAGAGTCCTGCCACAAATCCCAGGCAGGCTGCCATCGTTCCGATTGCCGAATAAATGTTTTTCTGAAGGAGCTGATCGGTTTTATGCTCAAAGCGCTGGTACCAGCCGGAATCTCTATTTGCTTTATAGGCCAGCCACACCAGGAGAACCAGAGCCAATAGCATCCCGCCTAAGAGCGCCAAACGGATTTTCGAGACTCCCAGGACCCAGGCGCTCTTGGGATCCCCAGGGATGAACAGCAGCCATATGCAGCTGATCCCACCTTCGAGGAGGGTGATGTTCAGGAAAAAACGGAGCGTCAATCTTCCCTTCATGGATTGCTGTTTACCGACGAGTCGGACCTGTTCGCATAATACGCACACATTTCTTGCAGCGGACAGACTTCACATTTAGGCTTGCGGGCTTGGCAGATTTCTCTTCCGAGGCGGATGAGATTGAGATGGGCAGCGTAAAAGGCATTCTCGGGGAATTGCTCTGCTAAATGGGTATGGGCTTTCTCGGCGCTCATCTTCAGGGGGCGCAACCCCAGCCGGCCGGTTATGCGGTGAATATGCGTATCCACAGGGAAGGCGGGTTTTCCCAGCGAAAACAGCAAAACAATAGATGCAGTTTTCGAGCCAACCCCTTTGAATTGCATGAGCCAATCCAAGGCCTCTCGAGAAGAATAATCCCTCAAAAAATCCAATTCCAAAGCGCCGCGCAACGCAGTGATTTTTTCGAGCGCATTTTGAATACGCGGCCCTTTCTGGTTGGCCAATCCCGCGCTACGGATCGCCCTGATGACTTCCTCAGGCGCTGCGTCACGAACCTGTTCCCAGGTGGGGAAGCGTTCTCGCAGGGAACGGAAAGCTTTATCCCGGTTGGCGTCGTTCGTATTCTGCGAGAGGATGGTGGACACCATTTCGTCCAGAGGGGGTAAAGGGTTGCGCAAGACCGGCTCGCCGAAATGTTCTAACAAGCGTTGGTGGATTTTCGTGGCTCGATTCATGCCGAATTGCCGAAGGGGATTATCGCCTACGGATCTCGAAAGCGGGTCTGATTTCACCGACGATGAGTTGGCGCCAATTTTTCAGGGGATATCGCGGCCCGAAGGTCGAAAGGGACTCCATTTGGGGTGGCGCGAGCGCCCCGAGCTGGCTGAGAATCTCCAGGGCGACCGCCGGTCTGGCGCGACTCTTTTGGTCGCCATCGGATATTTTGATGGCGATCCCGATCCCTGGAGAGCCAGGGTGGATGGCTCCAGGCATGATCCCCAATCCCTGGTACCCCTCCGCGCCCCCCTTGGCGATGATCTTACCCTCGGCTACTTCCATGAGACGAGTATCGAAGCTCCCGCGGCCAGATATCATATCGGGATGAGAGATCATTGCATCCGTGATGATTTTACATGCTCGCGCTCGCCCTGGCGGAAGATCGTGGGGGTCGCATAGACGGGCGAAGCCCAGGGCTGCGTTTTCGAGTGGGATAGCAAAATTGGGGGCAGAACAACCATCGGTGCCCAGGGTAACAGCCTCGGGGTCGACTCCGCACATCCCGCTAAAAGCCAGGAGAATCTGTTTTTGGATGGGATGCTCCGGGTTGATGTAATCCTCGATAGGGAAATCCTGTAGACGCGCCAATGCCAGCATCCCGGAGTGTTTTCCAGAACAATTATGACGTTTTGGCGTGGGCGTCTCCCCTCGCGAACGGAGTGAAAAGGCTGTATCGCTGTCGGGTGGGGGATGAGCGCCGCAAAGCAGGTCGTCCTCGGTGACATTGATCTTGGCGTGAATTGACTCAATTGTGGCGGCATGTTCATCGGTTCCCGAGTGGGAGGCGCAGATGATGGCGATTTCTTGGCTGGTGAGGCCCCAATGTGTATGCCCATCCTTCTCGATGAGCGGCAGAGCCTGAAAGGGTTTGGCCGCAGAGCGTAGGTATAGGATGGTTTGTGGGTCGCCGTGAGCAGCCATCGAATTGTTGCGCGAATCCACAATGGCGAAAGCTCCGTAATGGACGGTCTCGACGATGGCTCCACGCGTCAATTCGAGGATGGGGAGATAAGGTGATGAGGTCATTTATCCGAGAGTGGTGGTAGGGAAAATGGGTTGTTCTCTACTCAGAATAACGCCGATAGTATTGCAAGAGGCCATTTTGCAGGCGCTGTGTATAAAAGCTTTCCATTTTGGATGGAAAGGAAAGCTTCTTGAGTAGATCGGGGATGATTTTCAAGGTATCTTCGGGCTTGGCATTGCGTTTCGACAAGGTTTTCAAGCGTCCATCTATGGATTTCAAGAACTCTCGTTGCTCGCGTATTGCGTCAACAGTGACCGGCCCACCACGCCCGCTGATGATGGCGTAATCCATGAATGGGCGGGAGGTCAGCAGGTTGAGCGCTTCGAGCCATATTTCCAGATTGGCCCTGGCAAGAAAGGGAGGCTGGTTTGGGGTCACAGCATCGCCGACAAAAAGGATTTTCTCGGCAGGGATGTGCACCCAGGATGCTCCCGAGGTTGGGCCAGGATGATGCTCGATGCATATTTCCGGCCCACCCCAATGTAAAGATATGTGATCGGTGAAAGTGATGTTGGGGCGCTCCCAGCGTGTTCCACTGACTTCTGGATAGCGTTCCCATTCCGCCCCTGTTTCGAAGTTATATCCTTTGAAGGTCGTAGTCCTCTCTTGAAACGCCTCAGCGGTTCGTTCATGAGCCACGATTGGAAATTCGATGCCCCGAATGCCGAGCGTACGGTCGGCGTGCATATCCAAAATCACATTCAACCGATGAGTCCCACGGCTCTGGGTGAGTAAGGCAGCTTTCCACGTGCGGGCATCTTCGGAGCGGAGAGGGGCGTCTATCAATAAAGTCCCATAGGGAAAAGTGATCGCTCCAACGGTTACGCCTGCGTAAGAATCTTCGAAATAGATATTCTCTGCAATAGCTCGCATAGATGCTCCTAGGTGTGTTCTTCTTCTGCCATCGGGAGTGTAAAAGCAAAGCGCGCTCCGCCATGTGTGGCTTCGTCTACCCAAATACGGCCGCCATGTCCCTCGACAGCCAGGCGGCAATACGCGAGTCCCAGCCCAATTCCTTTGGGGCCGCCCTTGCCGTGAAGACGGGTGTACTTGTCGAAAATGGTTGACCTTTTTTCCGCTGGAATGCCTGGCCCAGTATCCTCGACCCAAAAGCATAACTGATGGCCTTTCCGCGCTGCGCCCACTGTAATGTGGCTCTCCGTGGGGGTGTATTTGACCGCGTTTTCCAGCAGGTTGATCAGGACCCGTTGGATCATGTTTTCATCTACATCGGCGAGCGGGATTCCATCCTGGATGCGGACAAAGACTTCCTGGTTTTTATTGTTGGCAATAGGCAGGATCGCCTCGACGGCTGCGCTGATGATGTTTTCGACCCTGGTTGGCTCGGTGCTCGTAACCGGTTGACCAGCCTCGAGGCGGTTGATGTCGAGAAGGGAGTTCGTCAGCCGCTCGATACGTTTTGTGGAGCGCACCGCAATCTCGAAAAGGGACTGGATCGTGGGATCATGTTCGAAGGATTGAATGCTTTCGAGCACGTCCAGACTGGATAACACATTGCCCAATGGGGAGCGCAGGTCGTGGTAAATCATCGAAAGCAAGTCGTCTCGTAATTGGTCTAGTTCTTTCCGCGCAGTGATATCTCGAAAGGTCCATTGGAGGTGATTCTGCCCTTCGATTCGAACTGTGTGAACATGAACTTCGATAGGGATGATTCTTTCGTTATACGCTCGCAATTCGGATTCATAGGAGATGGTTTCATTCGGGACAATGTATTCGAGGCTCTCTCCCAGAGCCTCGACATCTAACTTGTGGACCTCGCCGATGTGTTTTAGCTGCAATTGTACTTTCGAGAAACCGGTAAAACCGAATGTTTGATTGTTAGCCTCGAGAATATTGCCTCTCATATCGGTGATCAAGATGGCATCAATGGAGCTGTTGTACAAATCCCGATAGCGCTGATGTGCAGCTTGAAGGTCTTCGAATAATTGCGCATGGCGTATGGCTGTCCCGGCCAGACTGCCGATACCAGCGAGTTCAGTGAGCGCGTCTGTGCCAAAACTGCCGTCAATGGGGTTGAGGGCTTGTAGAGCGCCGATAACCTCCCCTTCCGAAATGATAGGCGCACACGCTACGGCGCGAGTTTCGAAGCCTATCGCTTTATCGAATTCCCCATAGAAACGGGGGTCAATTGATACATCGGGGATGATGACGCCCTGTTTGTGTTTGACCA
>Ga0194126_10000666_pt1 | contig 57408 bp, 63 predicted proteins | sample TA2KigC150mmetaG_FD_148641 | JGI IMG/M metagenome (GOLD analysis project Ga0194126, IMG submission 148641) | Freshwater microbial communities from Lake Tanganyika, Tanzania - TA2015035 Kigoma Deep Cast 150m | ecosystem: Environmental > Aquatic > Freshwater > Lake | place: Tanzania: Lake...
AAAAACTTGTTGCTGAAGGATTGTTTTCCAAAGATCAAATAAGTTCTGAAAAAGCAAAATTTAGGAAATTTCTTGATGATGAGTTTCAGTCATCAAAAAATTATATTCCAAATGACCATGATTGGTTTACGGGTTCTTGGTCTAAATTTACTACAGAAATTGGTTCAGATCGAAGAGGTATAACGGGTGTTACATTAGATTTAATTAATAAAGTTCAAGATCAAATTTCTTATCTTCCAAAAAATTTAGATTTTCACCCAACTATTAAAAGAATTTTTGATGCAAAGAAAAAAATGTTTGAAACAGGAGTTGGTTTTGACTGGTCAACAGCTGAAAGTTTGGCTTTTGCAACTTTATTAGTTGAAGGATATCCAGTTAGGTTTGTGGGTCAAGATTCTTCCAGAGGTACATTCAGTCAAAGGCATGCTTGTGTAGTGGATCAAAATACAGGAGAAAAATATTATCCACTTAAAAACCTGGATGATAAGCAAGCTCAATTTGAGATAATTGATAGCTTATTATCAGAGTTTGGAGTTTTGGGTTTTGAATACGGATACTCACTATCTTCTCCAGAAACACTAGTTCTTTGGGAAGCACAGTTTGGTGATTTTGCAAATGGTGCTCAAGTTATATTTGATCAGTTTATAAGTTCTGGTGAAAAAAAATGGACTAGAGCAAGTGGTATTGTGATGTTACTGCCTCATGGTTACGAAGGACAAGGTCCAGAGCACTCTTCAGCAAGAATTGAGAGATATTTACAAGCTTGTGCACAAGAAAATTTACAAGTAGTTAATTGTACAACGCCTGCAAATTACTTCCACGCGCTAAGACGACAAATACACAGAAAGTTTAGAAAGCCTCTTATTATTTTTTCACCAAAATCACTCTTAAGACACAAACGGTGCGTTTCAGAGATTGAAGATTTTTTGACTGAAAATTCATTTCACAGGATTCTTCCAGATCATGCTGATTATCCTATGTATAATCTCATTAAACTTGAAAAAGACGAAAATATTAAAAGAATAGTTCTGTGTACTGGAAAGATTTATTTTGAAATCTCAGAAAAAAGAGAAACAATTAGAAACACCAGAGTTCAACTTTTAAGAATAGAACAGCTTTACCCATTTCCTGTAAGAAAATTAGCTGAATTTTTAAAACGTTTTAAAAATGCTGATGAATTTATTTGGTGTCAAGAGGAGCCAGAAAATATGGGAGCCTGGACTTATGTAGAAAAATATATTGATTGGACGCTTGATTTAGTTAGAGCGAAATCAAGAAAAGTGAAGTATATTGGACGTGAGGCCTCTGCATCTACTGCTACTGGTTACATAAAAACGCATATGCAAGAACAAGAGGACTTAATATCAAAAGTATTATTATAGTTTCATGGGAAAAAAAATAATTGTTCCAACGCTCGGTGAATCTGTAACCGAAGCAACTGTATCAAAATGGCTTAAATCAGTTGGTGATCAAGTGAACTCTGACGAAGCTTTAGTTGAACTTGAGACCGACAAAGTTAGTGTTTCAGTTCCAGCACCTGAAGCCGGGGTACTTTCTGAAATTATAGCTAAAGAAGGAACTTCTGTAAAAGTTGGTGCAACTCTTGCATCTATTGAACCTGGAACTGGAAGAAGTACAGCATCAAAGCCTACGGTGATGAAAGAAAATACCAATGTTACGTCAAGTAAGAAGACTTCAGAGGCAAAGGTTGAAAAAGAATTTTTAGTATCTCCAGCAGCAAGAAGAGTTGCTGAGGAAAATAAAATAGACATTAATACTATAAGTGGTTCTGGAAAAGATGGAAGAATTTTAAAAGAGGATCTGCTTGAAGCAATGGGTCAGTCCTTTCCCCCTTCTCAGTCGAGAGTTTCAAAGGGTGAGGAAGAGAGAGTTAAGATGACAAGGCTTCGTTCGACTATTTCTAAAAGATTAAAAGAAGCTCAAAATTCTGCAGCGATGCTTACAACCTTTAATGAGGTTGATATGTCTCGAATTATTGAAATGAGAGCGGATAATAAGTTTCGTTTTGAAAAAAGATATGGGGTTAAGCTTGGATTTATGTCTTTTTTTGTAAAGTCTTGCGTTAATGCATTAAAATCTTTTCCAATAGTTAATGCTGAGGTGCAAAATGATGAAATAGTTTATAAAAATTATTATAATATTGGAGTTGCAGTAGGAACTGAAAAAGGTCTAGTAGTTCCGGTAGTAAGAGATGCTGATCAGTTGTCGTTTGCAGATATAGAAAAGAAAATAATCGAACTCGGTGAGAGAGCTAAATCTGGACAGTTATCAATTGAAGAGCTTCAGGGTGGTACTTTTACAATTACTAACGGTGGAATTTATGGGTCGATGTTATCAACTCCAATTATTAACCCTCCACAATCAGGGGTTCTTGGAATGCATAATATTGTGCAAAGACCAATCGTAATAGATGGACAAATTGCAATAAGACCCATCATGTATGTGGCATTAACTTATGATCATAGAATAATCGATGGAAGAGACGCAGTTTCTTTTTTGGTTAGAGTTAAAGAGTATCTAGAAGATCCAAGAAGATTATTTTTAAATTTATAAAATTTAATAATGGAAAATTTTGATGTAGCAATAATTGGAGGAGGTCCAGGAGGTTATGTTTGCGCAATCAGAGCTGCGCAACTTGGGAATAAAGTTGTTTGTATAGAATCTAGAGGAACTTTAGGAGGAACCTGTTTAAATGTAGGATGTATACCTTCAAAAGCTTTATTACACTCCTCTGAACTTTTTCATAAAGCAAAAAAAGAATTTAAAAACATTGGAATAAACGTTGGCGAACCAAGCTTAGATTTATCAAAAATGATGGGTCACAAATCTAAGTCTGTTGATGGACTTACAAAAGGAATTGAGTTTTTGTTTAAAAAGAACAAGGTTACGTACATTAAAGGTCATGCCTCTTTTGTTGATAAGAATACTCTTTCAGTTACTGATGAAAAAAAAAATTCTCAAAAAATTAATTTTAAAAAAGTAGTTATCGCAACAGGTTCAACATCAGTTTCAATTCCAGGTATTGAAATAGATGAAAAAACAATAGTTTCATCCACCGGAGCTTTAGTTTTAGAAAAAGTCCCAAAAAAATTAGTTGTTATAGGCGCAGGATACATTGGCCTTGAGATGGGGTCGGTTTGGCTAAGACTGGGATCTGAAGTGCATGTAGTTGAGTTTTTAGATCATATTACACCAGGAATGGATAGAGAGGTATCTGATAACTTTTTAAAAATTCTTAAAAAACAAGGAATGACATTTGATCTCTCTACTAAAGTTGTTGGTATTAAAAAAACTAAAAATGGAGCAACCGTTCAGGTTGATAAAAATGGATCTAGAAGCGAAATAGAGTGTGATATCGTTCTAATATCTGTAGGACGAAAACCAAATACGGAAGGTTTAAATGCTGAAAAAATTGGAATTAAACTTGATAGCAAAAAAAAAGTAATTGTTGATAAAAAATATAAAACTAATATCGAAAATGTATATGCCATAGGAGATGTGATTGATGGACCTATGTTAGCTCATAAGGCTGAAGAAGAAGGAGTAGCTGTTGCTGAACTAATTTCTGGAAAGTATGGTCACGTAAACTACGATGTTATTCCAGGAGTGATTTATACTTCTCCTGAAATTGCTTCAGTTGGAAAAACCGAAGAACAATTGAAAGAGTCAAAAGTTTCTTACAAAGTTGGAAAATTTCCTTTTATCGCAAATTCGAGAGCTAAAGTTAATGATGAGTCAGATGGATTTGTAAAAATTTTAGCGCATGCAACTACAGACCGTATCCTAGGAGTTCATATAATTGGACCCGACGCCGGTAATTTAATTGCAGAATTAGCTCTTGCTATGGAATTTGGCGCAAGTTCAGAAGATATTGCAAGAACATGTCATGCGCACCCAACATTAACAGAGGCCGTTAAAGAAGCAGCTTTAGCTGTGGATAAAAGAGCAATTCATTTTTAAATTTGCATTCCTGATTTTTTCCAATCAGAAAGAAAAGACTCAAGTCCTTTATCAGTTAAAGAGTGTTTATATAATTCTTTAAAAATTTTTGTTGGTATCGTTGCAACATCTGCTCCTATTTTTGCAACCTTTATTACATGCTCAACACTCCTAATAGATGCCGCAAGTATTTTTGTGTTTATGTTTTTGTAATTTTTATAAATAGATTTAATTTCTTGTATTAACTCAACGCCATTTTCCCCTATATCATCCAACCTGCCTATAAAAGGGGATATATAGCTTGCTCCTGCTTTTGCAGCCAAAAGTGCTTGAGTTGGAGAAAAACACAAAGTAACATTAACTTTAGTTTTTTTTTTAGATAAAATTTCGCATGCTTGAAGACCATTCCACGTTAATGGAACTTTAATTATTATATTTTTTGCAATTTTTTTTAAAATTTCTGCCTCTTTAAGCATTCCAGGAAGATCTGTTGCTGTTACTTCGGCACTTACTGGGCCACTAACTTCTTTACAAATATCTTTAAGAACATTTTTAAAGTCATTGCCTGATTTTGAAAGTAAAGATGGATTTGTAGTTATTCCATCTACTAAATTAGCTTTGTTTAGAAGCTTAATTTCATTAATATCGGAGGAGTCTAAGAATATTTCCATTTATTTAGACTATAAAATTTATATTAAGAAATAAACTAGTAATATCAATGAAAGTTGACGTTCTTCTACCGTTAAAGTTCGATCATCCTTTTACTTATTTAAATGAAAAGGATGAAGCACTTGAGGTGGGTGATTTTGTTTTAGTTCCGTTTAATAATAAAAAAATTGTTGGAGTTATATGGTCTTTAAAACCTTCTGTTACAAAAAAAAATATAAAATTTAGGCCAGTATTTGAAAAGTTAGATTTACAAAAACTATCGAAATCAAAAATAGAGTTTATAATAAGGTTTGCAACTTATAATCTTATTGAACTAGGTTTAGTATTAAAATTATTTATTTTTAATCCTTATTTTCAGGCAAAAAATAAAAAAAAAATTCAAGAAAATAATAATTTCGAAAATTCAAAAATTGAAAAAGAAATACTTTTAGACTCTACCCAACAAAAATCCTATGAATATTTAACTGATGTAATTAAAGACAAAGAATATTCTTGCACTCTACTACACGGAGTTACCGGAAGTGGAAAAACTCTTATTTATTTAAAAAAAATTAAATATTTTTTAGATAGAGGTTTTCAAGTTCTTTTAGTTTTACCCGAGATAGCTTTGACAAAAGATATGTTAGATCGATTAGAAGAATATTTTAATATTAAGCCACCATCATGGCATTCTTTAGTCAAGCAAAGTGAAAAAAAAAAAATTTGGGATGGATTATTAAACGGAAAAATAAATTTTGTTGTTGGCACAAGGTCATCTCTTTTTTTACCATTTAAAAATCTAGGCCTAGTTATTGTAGATGAAGAACATGATCAATCTTTTAAACAAGAAGAGCAGCTAACTTATAATGCAAGAGATATGTCAATTTTGTACGCTTCAATTGAAAAAATACCTATTTTACTTGTATCTGCAACACCATCATTAGAGACTTATTATAATTATAAAATAAAAAAGTTTAATTATTATTATATTAGTAAAAGATATAGAGACGTAAGTTTTCCTAAAGTTAAATTTGTAGATTTATCAAAAGAAAAACTAGTAAAGCCAATAAAATTTATTTCTCCTTCGATAATTGATGATTTGAAAGAATATTTAATCAATAAAAAACAAATTTTATTTTTTTTAAATAAACGTGGATACTCAAATTTTGTAATTTGTTCTAAATGCGGAACGAGACAATCCTGTCCGAATTGTTCTGTTTATCTTACGTATCATAAAGAATATGAAAAATTAATTTGCCATTATTGCGACCATCAAGCTTCTTTAAAAAATAAATGTAATAAAGATGGTTTGTGTAATTTTTTATTTTATGGTGTTGGAGTTGAAAAAGTTTACGAAGAAATTCAATCAATTTTTCCAAAAAATAAAATTATTCTCTTCTCAAGCGACTTTATAAAAAATGAGGAAGATGCTGAGGAAATTCTTCAAAAGATTAAAAGTGAAAATGCCAGCATCATAGTAGCAACGCAGCTCATATCTAAAGGCTTTCATTTTCCTAACTTAAATTGCATAGTTGTAATTAATTCTGACACAAGTTTTTTAGGAAATGACGTAAGAAGCTCTGAAAAAACATATCAGTTGCTAAACCAATTGACGGGTAGAGCCGGAAGAGAGGATAATAACTCTATTGTTTATTTACAAACTCATCAAAAGGAAAATACTGTATTACAAGCCATTTCTAGAAGGGACGATTTATCTTTTTATGATAATGAATTGAATTTTAGAAAAGACTCTAACCTTCCTCCGTTTTCAAAATTTATTTCAATAATTGTCTCTGGAACAAATAAATTTGATACAAAAGCTTTTTCATTATATTTAAAAAATAATTTTCCATTTATTGAGTACGCAAAAGTTCTAGGTCCAGTATCAGCTCCAATTTCACTTTTAAAGGGAAAATTTAGATCAAGATTACTTATAAAATATCCAAACGATAAATTTCCTCAAAATGAACTTAAGAAGTGGTTAAGAAGTCTTAAATTAAAAAAGAATGTTTCAATCTCGTTAGACGTTGATCCTATTAGTTTAAGATAATTTTAAGAAATAGCAAAATACCTTCTTGATACATTTTTCTACACATGCTACGAGACCCCTCCAAAATTAAACTATAATGACTTTAGTTTATGAAGACTTTGAGTGACATACATCGATACGCTCACGCAATATATGATATAGCATCAGATCAAAAAGAAATTGAAGTAATAGAAAAAGATTTTACAAATTTAAAAGAAGTTATAGATCATAATAACGATTTACAAAAATTTATAAAAAATCCAACATTTCAATATGGTGTAATTGATGGTGTTATAAATGAACTAGCTAAGAAATTACAATTTTCAAAAACTTTTTTAAACTTTCTAAAAGTTCTAAATAAGAACAGACGTTTTTTTTATGTAGAAAAAATTATTAAAATTTTTTTTGAATATCTTGCACAAAAAAAAGGATTACTATCTGCAACTCTTAAATTATCTCATCCAATTTCTGATCAAGAAAAGAAAAATATTCAAGATAAGTTAGTAAGTGTATTAAATAAAAAAATTAGCATAACATATGAAGTTGATCAAAGCTTAATACTTGGCTCTGTTTTAAAAATAGGAAGTACACTTATTGATACTTCAATAAAAAATAAATTAACTAATTTAATGAGAGTTTAATGAAAATTAATCCATCAGAAATTACCAATATCTTAAAAGATCAAATCAAAAATTTTGGAACTCAAGCCGATGTTTCTGAGGTAGGACAAGTTTTAAATGTTGGAGATGGTATAGCAAGAGTTTACGGCCTAGATGATGTTCAGGCAGGTGAGATGGTTGAGTTTAGCGAAGGTACCAAAGGTATGGCCTTAAATCTTGAGACTGAAAATGTGGGTGTAGTTATATTTGGAGATGACTCAAATATAAAAGAAGGTGATTTAGTAAAAAGAACAAAATCTATCGTTGACGTTCCAGTTGGAAAATCTTTGTTAGGTAGAGTCGTAGATGGTCTTGGTAATCCAATTGATGGAAAAGGTGATATAGATAAAAAAGCAAATAGACGAAGGGTTGAGATTAAAGCTCCAGGAATAATACCGAGAAAATCCGTGAGTGAGCCAATGCAAACTGGATTAAAAGCGATTGATAGTCTTATTCCGGTTGGAAGGGGTCAACGAGAGCTTATTATAGGTGATAGACAAACAGGAAAAACTGCAATTGCAATTGATACAATAATTAATCAAAGAGAAATTAATAAATCTAATGAAGAGAGTAAAAAATTATACTGTATTTATGTTGCAATTGGCCAAAAAAGATCAAGTGTAGCTCAGATAGTTAAGACTTTAGAGGATGCTGGAGCAATGGATTATACCATTGTTGTTGCAGCAACAGCATCTGATCCTGCTCCACTTCAATTTTTAGCTCCATATACAGGCTGTACTATGGGGGAATATTTTAGAGATAATGGGATGCATGCTTTGATTATTTATGATGATCTTTCAAAACAGGCGGTAGCTTACAGGCAAATGTCACTTTTACTTAGAAGACCACCTGGGCGGGAAGCTTATCCAGGAGACGTTTTTTATTTACACAGTAGATTGCTTGAGAGAGCAGCAAAACTAAATGAGAAAAACGGAGGAGGATCACTTACTGCACTACCAATTATCGAGACACAAGCGAGCGATGTTTCAGCTTATATTCCAACAAATGTTATATCTATTACTGATGGTCAAATATTTTTAGAAACTGAGCTATTTTATAAGGGTATTAGACCTGCGGTGAATGTTGGAATCTCAGTATCAAGAGTTGGATCTGCAGCCCAGATAAAAGCCATGAAGCAAGTTTCTGGATCAATAAAATTAGAGTTAGCTCAGTATAGAGAAATGGCAGCATTTGCTCAGTTTGGATCAGATTTAGATCTTGCAACTCAAAAATTATTAAATCGAGGATCAAAATTAACAGAATTACTTAAACAGGATCAGTATTCTCCTTTAAAAGTTGAAGAACAGGTTATATCAATTTTTTCTGGGGTTAGAGGTTTTTTAGACGATATTGAACTTAATCAAATTAAAAACTTTGAAAAGAAATTACTAGCAAAAATTAAAAATGAAGCACCAGACATATTAAATGAAATAAAATTATCAGGAAAGTTAGATGAAAAAACTGAACAAAAACTAAAACAATTTTTAACTAACTTTAAAAAGGACTTTAAAAAATAATGCCTAGTCTTAAAACTTTAAGAAATAGAATTACAAGTGTTAAATCTACTCAAAAGATTACTAAGGCCATGAAAATGGTAGCCGCTGCTAAATTGAGAAAAGCTCAAGAAAATGTTGAAAATGCTAGACCCTATTCTGAAAAGATGAACCAAGTAATTCAAAACTTAAAACAGTCTATAACCGATGTTAATTCAGCACCAAAATTACTAGTAGGCAACCAAAGAAACGAGACACACTTATGTCTTGTTTTAAGTTCAGACAGAGGTTTGTGTGGGGGCTTTAATACTAATATTTGTAGGAAAGCGAAGTTGTATTTTGAAAAAGTATTAGGAGAAAATAAAAAGTTAAAAATTATTATTGTTGGAAACAAAGCTTATGATCAGCTTAAAAGAAAGTATTCTGAGTATGTAATTGAAAAAATAAGTTTGAAAGAGGAGAAGGTAATAACTTTCTCAAAAGCATCTGAAATAGCTGATAAAATACTTAATTTATTTACAAAAGATGAGTTTGATATCTGCACAATTTTTTATAATAAATTTAAAAGCGTAATCTCTCAAATTCCACAGCAGCAACAGATTATTCCAGCTGAGTCTAATGAAACAGACAAAAGAGATACTACTAAAGATAAAAATCTACAGTCATATGATTATGAGCCAGATGAAAATGAAATATTAGAAAACTTATTACCAAAGAATATAGCAACCCAAATATATAAAGCTTTTCTTGAAAATCAGGCAAGTGAACAAGGATCAAGAATGACTGCGATGGATAATGCAACAAGAAATGCAGGAGATCTAATTTCTAGACTTACTATTAATTATAATAGAACACGTCAGGCAGTAATTACAAAAGAGTTAATTGAAATCATATCAGGAGCGGAGTCATTATAATGGCCACGAACCAGTCTGGAAGAATTGTTCAAGTTATCGGAGCTGTAGTTGATGTTAAGTTTGATGGACAGCTTCCTGAAATTTTAACTGCATTAGAGTGTGATAACAATGGATTACGAGTTGTTTTAGAAGTTGCCCAGCATTTAGGTGAAAATACTGTCAGAACAATTGCAATGGATAGTACCGAAGGTTTAAAGCGTGGTGACAAAGTTTTAAATACTGGTCATCCAATTAAAGTTCCAGTTGGTCCTGAAACTTTAGGAAGAATAATAAATGTAATAGGTGAGCCTATTGATCAAAGAGGTGATCTAAAAACAAAAGAAAGTTGGCCAATCCATAGAAGTGCTCCAAAGTATGTTGATCAATCAACAGAAACTGAGGTTCTAGTGACGGGTATTAAGGTTATTGATCTTTTAGCTCCCTACTCAAGAGGTGGTAAAATTGGACTATTTGGAGGAGCTGGCGTTGGAAAAACAGTTTTGATTATGGAGTTAATTAATAACGTTGCTAAAGCACACGGCGGATATTCTGTGTTTGCTGGAGTTGGTGAAAGAACAAGAGAAGGAAACGACTTGTACCATGAAATGATTGAGTCTGGTGTTATTAAAACGGATGGACCTGGATCAAAGGCTGCTCTTGTTTATGGACAGATGAATGAGCCTCCAGGAGCAAGAGCAAGAGTTGCATTATCCGGTTTAACACTAGCTGAGTATTTTAGAGATAAAGAAGGTCAAGATGTTTTATTTTTCGTCGATAATATTTTTAGATTTACTCAAGCAGGATCTGAAGTTTCAGCATTACTTGGAAGAATACCGTCTGCGGTTGGTTATCAGCCAACACTTGCAACGGATATGGGAAATTTACAAGAAAGAATTACAACAACTAGCAAAGGATCTATCACATCTGTTCAAGCGATTTACGTTCCAGCAGACGACTTAACAGATCCTGCGCCAGCAACATCCTTCTCTCACCTAGATGCAACAACTGTGTTGTCTAGACAAATTGCAGAACTTGGAATTTATCCTGCAGTCGATCCTCTAGACTCAACTTCAAGAATTTTAGATCCACGAATAGTTGGAGATGATCACTATAGAGTTGCTAGGGAGGTTCAAAAAATTCTCCAAAACTATAAATCCTTACAAGACATTATAGCAATCCTAGGTATGGATGAATTATCTGAAGAAGATAAATTAGTAGTTTCTAGAGCTAGAAAAATACAAAGATTTTTATCTCAACCTTTCTTTGTTGCAGAAGTGTTCACCGGATCACCTGGAAAGCTTGTAGATCTTCAATCTACTATCAAAGGATTTGATGCTATTTGTAAAGGCCAATATGATCACTTGCCTGAGGCAGCTTTTTATATGGTTGGTACAATTGAAGAAGCAATTCAAAAAGCAGAAAAAATGGCAGCAGATGCGGCCGCTTAATTATATTAATGACATCAGAGTTACAGCTTGAACTAATTACACCAACAGCAGTCGCTTTATCTAAGCAGGTAGAAAGTGTGGTAATTCCAGGAATTGAAGGCGATATGGAAATATTCAAAGACCATATAGCATTAATAACTTTTTTAAGGCCTGGCAAAATAATCGCAAAAGATACAGCTGGATCAGATACTTTTTTTTCAACAGGTGGTGTTGTTGAGTTTTCTAATAACAAACTTAATCTTTTGGTTCAGGATTTATATCAAAACAGCCAGTTTGATGGTGAAGAGTTAAAAAAAATCAAAGAAGATGCTGAGCAAAAAATTACTTCAAAAGATTTATCGGATAGAGATGCTTATTTACTTAATACTACTATAGAACAAATAAATAATCTAAAGTCCTAAAAGACTCTCAAATTCTTTTATCACATCTTGATAGAGTTTCTTTTTAAATGGAACAATAATTTTTGGAAGGTCGTTAATATTAGTCCATTTCCACTCGTAAAATTCAGCTTTTTTTTGTTTAAGATTAATTTCATTATCTTTGCCGGTAAATTGAATTAAAAACCATGTTTGGATCTGTCCTTTAAATTTCCCGTTCCAAATTTTTCCTATTAACTCTTCAGGGAGATCATAGACAAATTCTTTTTTTGATTGTTTTAAAATTTTTATTGAAAAAATTCCAGTTTCTTCTTTTAACTCTCTTTTTGCAGCAGTCTCTAAGTTTTCGCTATCATCAACGCCACCCTGTGGCATTTGCCAAGCTTTAGTATTATCAATTCTTCTTCCAACAAATATTTTATTATTAGAATTTATAAGCATAATACCAACCCCTTTCCTATAAGGCAGTTGGTTATTAGGAATCATGAAGCTTGAAGAAGTTTTAATGCGTAAATTAGTTGATTATCATTTATTGGATCGTTAATTTTAAAGTCATCTTTTTTTTGTTCTACTTTAATGTCGGGCTGCACCCCAATCTCCTCTATAGTTGCTCCACTTGGAAGATAATACTTTGCAGTTGTAAGCCTCAGTCCGCCTTTATTAGATAATGGAATAATAGATTGAACAGATCCTTTTCCAAAAGATTTTTCTCCAACTATTGTTGCTCTTTTATTATCTTTAAGTGCACCAGCTACTATTTCGGATGCGGAGGCAGATCCTCTATTAATTAGAACTATAAGAGGTTTTCCTTTAGTCTCATCACCTTTTTTTGCGTTATAGATTTTAATATCTTTTGTGTCTCTTCCTTTTGTTGAAACTATTTCACCACTTTCAAGAAATGCATCTGACACTTTAATTGCCTGCGATAGTAATCCTCCAGGATTATTTCTAAGATCTAAAATAAATCCAGTAAGATCAGGTTTTTTTTTAACCTGCTCTTTTATTTTGTCGATAAGCTCATCTCCACTCTTTTCATTAAAAGATCTTAATCTTAAATAACCTATGTTTTCTTTTTCTTTTATTTCAGAGACAACAGAGCGAGTTTTAATAATTTCTCTAGTAATCTTCAAAACAATTGGGTCGTCAACATCCGTTCTTCTTATTGTAAGTGTAATTGAGGTTCCGCTTTTTCCTCTCATAGTATTTACAGCCTCATCCAAGGTCATGCCTTTAACCTGTTTTTCATCTAGCTTGATTATAAAATCTCCAGATTTAACTCCTGCTTTTTCAGCTGGAGTTTCATCAATCGGCGATATCACTTTTACAAGACCTTGTTCCATAGTTACTTCAATACCAAGTCCTCCAAATTCACCTTTGGTCTCAGTGTTCATATTCTTAAATGTCTGAGGACTCATGTATGATGAGTAAGGATCAAGAGATTGGAGCATGCCATTTATCGCTCCATCGATAACATTGCCTTCGTTTATAGGTTTGTAATACTCTTTACCAACGGTATCTAATATATCTCCAAAAAGATCTAATTTTTCATAAAGAGAATCTTTTTTTTGTGAGAGTGTAAATGTAGGTAATATAAATATTGAAAGTAGAAGATATATTAAAAATTTTTTCATTTTTTATTTATGATAGGGATGGTTTATCATAATTGTTGCACATCTGTAAATTTGTTCTACAAGTATTACTCTGCTTAACGAATGAGTAAAAGTCATTTTACTTAAACAAATTTTTTCATCAGCTTTTATTAGATTTTCCTTGTTTCCATCTGGCTTACCAATAATAAAAAAACAATATTTAAATGAGTTTGTAATTAGATAGTTCAACTTTTGAACAAAATCATGTGTTGAATAAGATTTACCTTTTTCACTTAATTCAAAAAAAAAACTTTTTTCTTTTGAGCTATTTAATCTTTTTTTTAAATTTTCTATATTTAAATGATCAATAGTTAAATCTGATATTCCACTTTTTTTTAAAATATTAGTTCTTTTAAGATATCTTTCACAAAGTTCATTTTCTATTTCCTTGTTTAGTCTTCCTAAACAAAGAAGTTTTATTTTCATTTTTTAGATTAATATTTTTTGCTGAGGTGAGTGGTCTTCCCACATTTTTTCAAGATCGTAGTGTTTTCTTTGTTCATGATGAAAAATATGTACAATTACCTCAATTGCATCAATTAATTTCCAGGCGTCACTATTTTTTCCTTCAATCTTGCAGTTTTTAATACCAATTTTTGTAAGTTCCTCTAAAGTATTTTCAGAAATAGATTGTATATGTCTTGAAGAAGTACCGCTTGCAACTACCATATGATCAGCAATATTACTTTTATTCTCTAAGTTAATTGCAACTATGTTTTGAGCTTTATTATCGTCTAAAATTTGAATTATTTTTTTTAAAAGCTGATCTTTTTTAACTTCCATTAACTTTATTTCTAATTTCTGAAGAGGAGATGCTTACGCCTTTAGTATTTAAAAAGGTCCATTTATTTTTAAAGTTTTTATTATTGATAAAATTTGATTTCAGGTTTGATAGCTTTTGAGCAGTAAGTGAGTTCAAAGATTTTATGTTATAATTCTGCCTATTTACTACAATTATAGGTACTTTGTCTAAAATTTTTTTGTAATTTTTCCATTTATAAAAATTAATAAAACTATCAGCCCCCATTATAAAGTAGTATTTATTATTATTCTTACTTAGAAGATATCTAATATTTTCATACAAAAAATTTGATTTTGATAATTGTTCTAAAAAAACTATTGAGATTAAATTTTTATTTTTACTAATAATTTTTTTACAAGCCGATAACCTTTCTTCAATATTTTTTAATGGTCTGTTGATTTTTAGGGGATTTTTTTCAGTTACTAACCAAATAATTTTATTTAGGCTAAATTTTTTATAAACCTCTAATGAAATTGATAAATGACCACTGTGTGGAGGATCAAAAGTTCCTCCCAGAATTCCTATTTTCACAAAAAATTAAGGTCTAGTTTGCCCATGTCCTCGAACCATATATTTATATGTAACTAATTGCTGAAGTCCAACAGGTCCTCGTGGTGGAAGCTTTGTAGTTGATATTCCAATTTCGCTTCCAAATCCAAATTCACCTCCATCAGCAAACTGTGTAGATGCATTGTGAAGCACGATAGCACTATCTACTTTTTTTAAAAAAAATTCAGCATTTTTTTTGTTATCAGTAATTATTGCATCAGTATGATGTGTGCCATAACGATTGATATGATTTATTGCTTCTTGAATGTTGTTTACAATTTTTACTGCAATAATTGAGTCTAAAAATTCTTTACCCCAATCTTTTACTGTAGCTAACTCAGCTCTTTTAAAATTTTTAACAACTATTTTATCTCCTTTAATTTTACATCCTGCTATAGAAAGTAAATTTAAAATAGGGTGAAGATGACTTTTGATATTTTTTTTATGAATTAACAAAGTTTCTGTTGAACCACAAATGCTTGTATTTCTCATCTTTGCATTTAATGTAACTTTTTTTGCCATGCCTAGATCAGCATTCTCATCAACATAGGTGTGACACACACCTTCTAAATGACCAATAGTTGGAACATTTGATTTTTCTTTAACTTTTTTTACAAGATTTTTTCCACCCCTTGGTATTATTACATTTATATATTTTTCCATTTTTGAAAGTAGTAAATCAACTACTTTACGGTTTTTATCTTGAATAAATTGCACTACATTTGAATCAATTTTATTTTTTTTAAGAGCCTTTCGAAAAAGGTCAGATAAAATTTTATTTGAATGAGTAGTTTCGCTTCCACCCCTTAAAATTACTGCATTTCCAGACTTAAAACAGAGAGTAGAGACATCTGCAGTTACGTTAGGCCGAGACTCGTAAATAACTGCAACAACACCAAATGGAATACTTACTTTTTCTAATATCATTCCGTTAGGTCTTTTCCATCTCTCAATAATCTTATTGGTTGGGTCTTTAATTTTAATTACATCCTGAACTGATAAAATAATATTGTAAATTTTTTTTTCATTTAAAGTCATTCTATCTAAATAATTTTTTTTAAGATTTTTTATAGATTTTGATGAAAGATCTTTCTTGTTAGCTAATAAAATATGCTTAATTTCTTTTTTAAGTATTTTTATATAGTCATTTAAAACTTTATTTTTAATTTTTTCATCTAAGGATGTTAAAATTCTTGATGCATGTAATGCATTATTTCCAATTTTTTCTAATGATCTAATATTCATTTAGTTTTTTGATATACTAAATTATCAATATGCACCATTTCACCTCTGCTTGCATGTCCTAAAATTTCTTCTATTTTTTCAGTTTTAAGACCAATAATTTTTTTTGCTTCATCACTTGAATACGCGACAATTCCAGTTGCGATTTTTTCATTAGATTGATTTAAAATATTTACCGAATCCCCTCTTTTGAAATCGCCATTAACTTCTTTTACGCCAACTGGCAGAAGGCTTTTTTTATTTTTAAGAGCCTTTTCTGCGCCCTCATCAATTACTAACGAACCTTTGGTAGCTATCGAATTAAGGATCCATTGTTTTTTAGCATTAAGCGTCGACGAGTTAGATTCAAACACAGTAAAATTTGTATTTTTAATCAAATTTTTAATTGGATTATTAATTTTTCCAGAAGTCAGAATCATATCGCAACCTGACTGCATGCAAATTTTTGCAGCTTTAATTTTGGTAATCATTCCTCCACTTCCGTAATCACTAACACTTTTGGTTGCAAGTCGTTCAATAGAGTGATCTATCTCTGAAACTTTAGTAATAATTTTAGCATCTTTATTTTTTTTTGGATCTTTTGAATACAGACCTTCAACATCAGATAGCATAACTAAACAATCCGCGTTGCATATTTGAGCAACTCTTGCGGCTAGACGATCATTATCACCGTATCGTATTTCCTCAGTTGCAACCGTATCATTTTCATTAACAACAGGAATAACGCCCATATTTAATAGGTGATTTATAGTTTCTTTAGCATTCAACGATCTTCTTCTATCTTCTGTATCATCAAGCGTAAGTAAAATTTGAGAAATATTTTTTTTTTTTCTTTGAAAATGAATTTTGAAAAAATTTATTAGTTCAATTTGACCTACAGCAGCGATAGCCTGAAATTGTCCAAGTTTAATTTTTTTTTTTTTTATTTTTAGTAAATCGCATCCTAGAGCAATTGCACCCGATGAGACTATAATAACTCTTTTTGATTTATTATTTAAAAAAATAATATCGTCTACTAGATTTTTAAACCATTTAGTTTTTATCTTATTTTTACCATCAACAATAAGACTAGAACCAATTTTAATTACAAAAGTTTTATAATTTAAAATATTCATTTAAATAGCTTTTAATAAGTTTCTAGTATTAATTTTTTTACTGACTGAAATATCATAGACTTTCTTTTTTAGTTTTTTCGAAAAATCTTCGATTTTTTCTTTTTTATTTTTATCATCTAATAAATCAATCTTATTGAGAACAATAACCTCTTTTTTATTCAAAAGATTAGAATTAAATTCCTTTAGTTCTTTTCTTATAATCTTGTACCTTTCTACGAGGTTATCCTCAGTAATATCAATTAAATGAATGATGCTCTTACATCGTTCAATATGTTTAAGAAATTTGTCTCCTAAACCTGCACCTTGATGAGCTCCTTCAATTAATCCAGGAATATCTGCCATAACAATTTCCTTATCATCTATCCTAACAACACCTAAATTTGGTGTTAATGTTGTAAATGGATAATTTGCAATTTTAGGTTTTGCTCGAGTTGAAATTGATAGCAAGCTTGATTTTCCAGAATTTGGAAAACCAATAATTCCTACATCTGCAATAAGTTTAAGTTCTAACCAGAGATTATATTCTTCTCCTTTCTCACCATAGGTAAATTTTCTTGGAGCTCGATTTGTTGAACTTTTAAATCGTGCATTACCTAATCCACCCTTCCCACCTTTTGCAACGATATAACTTTGATTTTTTTTTATAAAATCAAATAATAAAGTTTTCTTATCTTCTTCAAAGACCTGGGTTCCAATTGGTACTCTTAGAGCAACATCTTTACCATTTTGTCCTGTTTTATTATTTCCAGATCCATGTGAACCATTTTTTGCAATGTGTATCTGTGTAAATCTATAATCTACTAATGTATTTAGACCTTCTGCTGCAGTTAAAATTACTGATCCGCCATTTCCACCATCTCCACCGTCAGGACCACCAAATTCAATAAATTTTTCTCTTCGAAAAGACATACAGCCATTTCCTCCGCTGCCACCCTGAACAGTTATTTTTACTTGATCTAAGAATTTCATATTTTTAGATTTTTTAAATTAAAAGAAATCAGTGTTTAAAACTGATTTATATTAGTTCGGGATAACTGAAATGAAAGTTCTGCCAAGTTTTTTTGTTTCAAACTTAACAGTTCCGTTTACTTTTGAGAAAATTGTATGATCTTTGCCCATACCAACATTAATACCCGGAAACATCTTTGTTCCCCGTTGTCGCATTATGATATTGCCAGCTAAAACTTTTTCACCGCCAAATCTTTTCACTCCTAGCCTACGCCCAGCACTATCCCTTCCGTTTTTTGTAGAGCCACCGGCTTTTTTTGTTGCCATATTTATTTAATCTTTTTTTTTACAGTAGTTTTAGTTTCTTTGCTTTCTTCAACTATTTTTTTTGAACTTTCAGATAAAAGTTTGCCATTTTTACCATAGATTTTTAAAATTTTCACTATCGAAACATCCTGTCGATGTCCTCTCCTTCGTCTAGAGTTTTGTCGTCTTCTTTTTTTAAAAACTATAATCTTGTTGTTTCGCTCTTGCTTAAGTAGTTCAGCTTCAACTTTAGCTCCTTCGACAATAGGACTTCCAATGTCAGTTGCATCCTTATCAACTGTTAACAATACATCCTTAAATTCTAATTTTTCTCCAGGTTTTTTATTAAGCTTTTCTATTCTCAAAGTGTCATCCGCCGTCACTTTGTATTGCTTACCACCCGTTTTAATTACTGCGAAAGTCATAGATAATATAAAAAGTCGTGGCAATATATAGAGGGATGTTTCCTTGTCAATATTGGAAAATATTAACTAAAATTGATCTTTTAGTTCTCTTATTTTTTTAAAAAAATTTAATTCGTCTAAATTTTCAAATTTTAATTTTTTTTTTAACTCTATGTTATCAAAATTTAAAAAAATATTATTAGAGATTTGCTCTTTAAGAGTGGTTGGAATTGATGGAATATTAAGATCAATTTTTTTTTTAATTTCATTATAAGTTTTCTTCAAAATTTGATTTTCCTTATCTAATGAGAGACAAAATTTTATATTATTAAGGGTATATTCGTGTCCACAATATATGTTTGTATTGTGTGGAAGAGATTTAATTAATTTTAGTGATGAAAGCATATTTTCGTAAGTTCCTTCAAAAAGCCTTCCACAACCAAAAGAAAACAAAGTATCACCGGTAAATAAAGCATTTTCTTTCTTAAGGTAATAATAAATATGACCTATGGTGTGGCCGGGGGTTTCTCTTACTTCTATCTCGCTGTTTTCAAAGTTCCATATATCTCCGTCATTTAAAACAATATCAATTCCTGGAATTCTCTTTTGATCCATTTTCGATCCAACAATTTTTAAAGAATATTTTTTTTTTAGCTCCAAGTTACCACCAATATGATCTGAGTGATGATGAGTATTAAGTATATAATTTAATTTTAAATTATTTTTTTTTATAAAATAAATTATTGGTTCAACTTCTCCAGGATCTATTACAAGACTATTTCGATTTATTTTATTATAAATAACAAAGGAAAAGTTATCTTTTAGGCAAGGTATAATTTCAATCTTTAACATGAAAATTTTATTATATTATAACCTAATAATTTTTCAGCTTGGTATCAAAACTTAAAATGTTTTTACAATTCTTCATTAAAGAAAAATTATATCAAAATTTAATTCTTTTAAAAAACTATCTATTGTTCAAAATTAGTTTGATTTACTTAGTAAAAAAATTGCAAGTTCACTTGTAAGGTTTTTAAATTCAAGGTTATTCTTTGTAATTGCAGAATGTTTTTTGTTTGTAATTGCTATTGATTTTTTAATTTCAATCCCATCTAAATTACATAGTTCATAAAAATCTTTAATAGTGCACATATGTAAATTTGGTGTATTAAACCAAGTGTTTGGTAAAGCTTCAGTTACAGGCATTTTACCTTTAATCAAAAGATCTAACCGTACTTTCCAGTAGCCAAAGTTTGGAATTGATACAATTGCATTTTTACCAATTCTAAGAATTTCATTTAGAACTTTTCTTGGATCATAAAAGGCTTGTAAAGTCTGAGTAAGAATAACGTAATCAAATGATTTATTAGGATAATTCATTAGGTCTTTTTCAGCATCACCCTGGATAACAGAAAGTCCTTTTATTAAACTTTCCTGAACTTTTTTATGATCTATTTCAAAACCTCTAGCATCAATATTTTTTTGTTCTTTTAAGTTAAGTAGTATTTCTCCGTCACCACATCCAACGTCCAGGACTTTTGATGATCGTTCTATGAAACTGTTTACTATTTCGGACTCTAATTTCATTCTAATTAAAAAAACCTAATTTAGGCTTTTTTACCTCTTTAGCTGTTTTTTGCGCTCGCAATTCGGTAAATCAGCGCAAGAAACTTTTATCCCATGCCTATTTTTGTGTCAATTTACGAAAACCAGTGACTAACTAGTATTCAGTAACACAACATTGTGTTAATTAGCTTTTTTTTAATTTTTATATGACTTTAAAATTTAAAAAGTTTTTTAATATTAAATACCTAGGCGGTCTTTCAAAAATAAAAAATATTAAAAACCCAATAAAACTCTCAGCAAATGAAAGCGCATTGGGGCCATCACTAAAAGCAATTAATGCTTATAATCAGACTGGAAAAAAATTATTTAGATACCCAGATGGAGATTCAAATAATTTAATTTCAGTAATATCAAAAGTTTTTAATTTAAATTCAAAAAAAGTTATCATTGGTAATGGGTCTGACGAAATAATTAGCTTGGTATGTCAGTTATTTTTAAAACCAAATGATGAAGTTATAGTCACTGAGTATAGTTTTTTAATGTACCGCATATACGCAAGCATTCATGGTGCAAAAGTAGTAATGGCTAATGAGAATGACTTTACGGCAGATGTAAACAATATTGTAAAAAAAGTTACAAATAAAACAAAGGTTGTCTTTCTTGCGAACCCAAACAATCCTACAGGAACGTACTTAACTAAAGATGAAATGTTGTTGCTTAGAAAAAAACTACCAAGCAGAATTTTGCTGGTTGTTGATGATGCTTATCAGGAATTTGTTAATAAGAAAGATTTTGCATCAGGCTTGAATTTATTTAAAAATTTTGAGAATGTAATTATTACTAGGTCATTTTCAAAAATTTATGGACTTGCAAGCTTAAGACTTGGTTGGGGTTACGGAAGTCAAAGAATTATTGAGGCTTTAAAATTAATTAAGCCTCCTTTTAATGTAAATACTGCAGCACAAAGCGCTGGTATTGAGTCTTTAAGAGATAAAAGTTGGCTTAAAAGAAATATTGAACATAATTTAAAATGGTCTCAAATATTTTTTGAAAATTTTATAAAGCTTGGGATTGTAACAAATATTCCAGTCGCAAACTTTTTTTTAATGCATTTTGAAAACAAACTAATTTCTGCTGATCAGGTTTATAATAAGTTTATAAAGAATAAAATTATTCTTAGAAAGATGAAGAATTATAATTTACCAAATTGTCTTCGAGTAACAATTGGAAACTCTGATGAAAATAGAAAATTTATCAATACGCTTAAAAATATTTTTTAATGTTTAAAAAAATTACTATTATAGGCATGGGTCTTATTGGATCATCTCTCGCTAGGGTTATTAGAAAAAAAAAAATATCTAAACATATTATTGCTCATGATAAGTCCTCAACTGTTTTACAAAAGGTCTTGAAGCTTAAAATTGCAAATACCATTGAAGGGAGTCTTGCAAAAAGTGTTTTAGACTCAGATCTTGTAATAATATGCACTCCTCTTGGAACTTACAAAAATATAGCAATTACTATTAAACCTTTTATTAAAAAAAATTGTATTGTAACCGATGTTGGATCAGCAAAGCTTGCGGTAGTAAAAATTTTAGATAAAATTTTTAAATCTAATATAGCCTGGATACCTGGTCATCCAATTGCAGGAACAGAACTTAGCGGACCAGAGGCAGGATTTGCTACTTTATTTCAAAATCGATGGTGCATTTTAACACCTGTAAACAAAAAAAATAAAACAAGTTTAAAAAAACTTATTGGTTTTTGGAGAAAAACTGGAAGCAGAGTTCAAACTATGACTCCAGAGCATCATGATAAAGTAATGGCAATCACAAGTCATATTCCTCATTTATTCGCATACAACATTGTTGGAACAGCAGCTAACCTTGAAAGCTCAACAAAATCAGAAGTAATCAAGTACAGTGCCAGTGGTTTTAGAGATTTTACTAGGATTGCATCTTCTGATCCAACAATGTGGAAAGATATAATGATTGCAAATAGCAAAGAGATATTAGCAATGTTAAAAAATTTTAATAATGATTTAAATGTTATTAAAAAAGCAATTCTTAAAAAAAATAGTAAAAAACTTTACCAGCTATTTACAAAGACTAGAAAGATTAGAGAGGATATTATTAAAGCCGGACAAGATATTAGCAAACCAAATTTTGGAAGAGAAAGCTAATTATAAATTTCATTTTCAAGTTTTTGCATAAACTCTTCGTGTGATAATCCTGGCTCTATAGGATTTTTAAATTCAATGTTAATTTCACCAGGATATCTAAAAAAACTATCTTTAGGCCAAATATCTCCGCTATTTAATTTAACAGGAATACACAAAACATTTGCACTTGTGTAAATTTTTCCAACCCCTTTTTTTAAAGGAACTCTTTCATTATTTTTTACTCTTGTTCCTTGAGGAAAAATAATTACTGGATTTTTTTTATTGTTGATTGCATCAAGTGTTTCATCCATAAAACCAAGATTGTCTTTAGTAATCTTATTTCTTTTTATGCCAATAAAACCAAGTTTTTTTATGCACCAACCGTAAAATGGAATTTTAAATAATTCATCTTTAACAATAAAAATTGGAGCATTTAAAACGCAATTAAATATAAATGTTTCACAAATGGACTGATGAGCCGAGGCTATAAAAAATTTTTTATCTTTAGGGATATTTTCTAATCCTATGAAATTTACTTTTGAACTTAAAAAAAAACGAAGACAAAAAATTATATAAAATCCTAATATTCTAGTAAGCCACTCGATAGCTTGTTTTGGCATTATTAACGTTGGTAGTGCAATCAGAGTTGAAAAAAATGAACCACAGTAAGTTGAAAAATTAAAAATTAAAGCCCTGATAAATTTCATTTATTCGATCAAAGACTTAAGTGATTGTCTTTGTTTTATTGTCTGTATCGAATTTTTATTTATTAAAATTTCTTCACTATAAGGTCTGGTATTATAATTTGATGCCAGCGTTCTTCCGTAAGCTCCAACATTTGTTATACAGACAAAATTACCTTCATGTATTTTAAAATACTTATTGTATGTGATAAAACTATCTGAAGTTTCGCAGACAGGCCCCACAAATTCTGTTGAAATTTTACTTGTTATTTTGGACTTTGTTACAGGTAGTATCTGATGTTTTGCTCCATAAAGTGCCGGGCGAATTAAATCATTCATAGCGGCATCTATAATAACAAAGCGCTTATTTCTAGAGGATTTAATGTAGATTATTTTTGAAATTAAAATTCCACTATTTCCTGAAATAAATCTTCCTGGTTCGAAAATTATTTCAACATTATTTTTATTTTTAAAACTTTCTATTAACATGGCATATTGTTTCAGGTTAAATTGTCTTTCATTATTATAGGGTATTCCCATACCACCACCTAAATCAATGTAATTTGGATAGACTCCAATCTTATTTATTTTGTCTAAGAATTTTTGAAGTGCAGATAGAGTTTTTCGAAATGGTTCAACCTCAAGTATTTGGGACCCAATATGAACACTAAGTGCATCAAAATTTAGATTTGAGTATGTTGACCTATTATCTAAAATTTTTAGACACTTTTCAAAAGACATTCCAAATTTGTCATCTTTTTTTCCAGTAGATATTTTTTTATTTGTTTTTGCTTTTATGTTTGGATTAATTCTAAGTCCAACTGATACAATTTTTTTATTTTTTTTTGCGATACTATCAAGGTTTTGAAGTTCACTTTCAGATTCTGCATTAATTAAAAGTATATTTTTTTTTATAGCAAAATTTAATTCTTCATCTGTCTTACCAACGCCTGAAAAAACAATTTTTTTTGGATCAATCTTTGCTTTTAATGCTATTAGCAATTCTCCCATAGATACTACATCTGCACCAGCACCAATTTTTTTTAGATAGGATAATAATTTTACATTAGAATTTGACTTCACAGAAAAGCAAATTATGGGATTTAATTTTTTAAAGGTTGATTTAAAAAAATCAAAATTATGTTTTAATTGTTGTTGAGAATAAAGATAGAATGGAGTTTTTTTTTTCTTGGCTAATTTTTCAATATTAACTGACTCAAAAAATAACTTTGAGTTTTTAAACTTTAGAAAATTCATCTAAATTAGCTATAAAATTTAATAATTTTTAAGCTAAAAAGTTTTTGGTATTCAAAGTTTTGCTGTGATTGATAAACAGGATTATTCTTAACTCCACACGAAGTAAGAAACAAAGTGAAAAATAAAAATATAAAGATTTTTCTCATTTAAATAATTTTTTATATTTCTTTATAGTCTTCATTACATTAGCCGAGGATGTTCCTCCATAAGATTTTTTCTGGTTAACAGAGTGTGTAATATCAAATACTTTAAGTACACTTTGATCTATAGATTTATCAATTTTCTTTATTACATCTAAATCTACATCTTCTAAGTTTAAGTTATTTTTTTCTGCATAATTTACAAGTTTAGCAGATTTTTTATGAGCTTCTCTAAACGGCAATCCTTTTTTTACCAGATAGTCGGCGAAGTCTGTTGCAGTTGTAAAACCCATTGAGGCAGCTTCAAACATTTTTTCCTTATTTGGAGTTATTCCATCAATTAATTCTTTAGCGAGTTGTAGATTTAAATTTAAATTATCAAAGGTACTAAAAACACTTTCCTTATCTTCCTGAAGGTCTTTGAAATAAGCCAAAGGTAGTCCTTTTAAAGTAGTCAGTAAATTAAAAAGTTGCCCAAATATTTTTCCTGTTTTTCCCCTTATAAGTTCAGCTGAGTCGGGATTTTTTTTCTGAGGCATGATGGATGATCCTGTAAGAAGACTATCTTTAATTTTAATAAAATTAATAACATCTGAATTCCATAAAATTATTTCTTCAGATAATCTTGAAAGATGAACTGAACATAGAGAACAAATAAATAAAAATTCTGCAGCAAAATCTCTATCGGAGACAGAATCAATTGAGTTTTCTGTTGGTTTTTTAAAACCTAATTTTGTAGCAGTATATTTTCTATCTATCTTTATGGATGTTCCAGCAAGCGCTGCTGAGCCAAGAGGACTTTCGTCCATGGTGGATAAAAAGTTTTTAATTCTAATTTTATCTCTTTTAAACATTTCAACATATGCAAGTAAATAATGTGAAAAAAGAACTGGCTGAGCATTTTTAAAATGTGTGAAGCCCGGCATAATTACATCCATATGCATTTCGGCTTTTTTTAAAAAACTTTTTATTAATCCAGTTAAATTACCATCTATTATTTTAACTGAATTTCTAACCCATATTTTAAAATCAGTAACGACTTGATCATTTCTAGATCTGGCAGCATGTAAGTAACCAGCGTTATCTCCAATTATATCAAATAGTCTCTTTTCTATGTTTAAATGGATATCCTCATGTTCTTTTTTAAACTTAAATTTATTTTTATCTATTTCACTCTTAATTTTTTTTAATCCGTAAATAATTTTTTTTGCAACAGGTGAAGTAATTATTTTTTGTTTACTTAGCATTTGGCAGTGTACAATTGATGCTTCAATATCTTCCTTGTACATTCTTTTATCCACATCAATGGATGCATTTACCTGTTGTAGTAAAGCCGAGGTAGATTTGCCAACTCTTTCACCCCACACTTTATTTTTTTGTTTTTTCATAAAGCTTAAACTATATATAAATCTTGATGATTTTAAGACCTTGTCTTTTAAAGTTTGCTTTTTCTTTAGTCGTTTTAACTCTACTTATTACTAATCAATCTTTATCTCAACCAATTAAAACACCGCCATTTAAAAATATAATAGTACATCCAAAACCAAAAAATATTATCGGTGAAGAATATAAAGATCAGAATGGAAAAAAAATAAAATTTATAAAATTTGAAAACCAAGTAACAATTATTAATTTTTGGGCCACCTGGTGTGCTCCTTGTAGAGAAGAAATGTCGTCTATTGATAAGTTAATTGATATTTTAGGAAAAGAAAAAATTTCTATAATCGCGATCAATACTGAAAAAATAAATTTAAAAAAAACAAATGAATTTTTAAATGATTTAAAAATTAAAAACTTTAAAACTTTTTTTGATCCAGATTACGATCTTGCAAATAAAATTGGTCTTAGAGGCTTACCAACTACACTGATTATCAATAGCAAAGGCTTAGAAGTTGCAAGAGTTATGGGATCTATAGATTTTTCAGATCAAAAATTTATATCGTGGATTTCTTCTCTTTAAATTATTTTTTGTAAATAAAAGCTAAAATCATTAAGAGTATTATTGCACAAAATTGTGCAAACACTCTAAGTTGCATAAGTTTGTTACTCTTTTTTTTTTCATCGATATTTCCACCCAAAAAAAAAGATTTTAAGCCCCTGATCAAAATTATAGAGACGATAATTAACGCTATGATAGCTAAAATATTTGGAAGTTTATCTGACATAAAAAAATCAATATCATAAAACTATTAAAATTATATACAATTCAGATTTTAAATTTAATGAATGATACAAATATTTTAAAAGCTTCTTCAATCCCCTCTCAAAGTCAAAAAGCAGAATTTTTAATTGTTTTTTGTCATGGTTATGGATCTGATGGAAATGATTTAATTGGTATTGGAAATTATTGGCAAAGGTTTTTGCCGGATTTTTATTTCACATCCCCAAATGCACCTAATATATGCAAAATTAATCCTCAGGGTTTTGAGTGGTTTAATCTGATGTATCCTGATGCAGACAAAACAATCAAAGAGCTTCAAGATGCAATTAAGCAATTAGATCTTTTTATTGAAATGAAGTTACAAGAATTAAATTTAGATTATTCGAAATTATTTCTTGTAGGATTTAGCCAAGGTACCATGATTTCATTACATTATGCGTTAACAAAAGAAAAAAAAATTGCTGGTGTTTTAGGATACTCAGGAAAGATTTATAATGAAGAATTAATAGAAAAAAATATAAAATCAAAACCCCCAATATTTTTACTTCACGGAGACGATGATACCGTTGTTCCTTTAGAGGACATGATGGAAGCAAAAAATCTTTTGGTAAGAAATAAAATTAATGTGAAGACTAAAATTTTTAAAGGATGTGGCCATAGTATACCATCCCAGGGACTTAGCTTAGGATTAGAGTTTATAAATATTCACAAATCTAAATAATAAATATTTTGCATAAAAAAATATTTCATATATCAATTTAGTATTAATGATTATTACCGAAAGCAGTTCTGTTCCTCTCGAAAAGTGCCCAGCATTAGTTTTAAATGCTGACTATAGACCTTTGAGTTATTATCCTCTTTCACTTTGGTGTTGGCAGGATGCCGTTCGTGATGTCTTTTTAGACAGGGTAACTATTGTCTCTGTATACGACAGGGAAATTCGAAGTCCTTCATTTAAAATGAAACTTCCAAGTGTTATTTCTCTTAAAAAATATATTAAGCCTTCAGAGTTTCCAAATTTTACAAGATTTAATGTTTTTTTAAGAGATAAATTTACTTGTCAGTATTGTGAAAGTTCTAAAAACTTAACTTTTGATCATGTCATACCTAAATCTAGAGGCGGAGTGACATGCTGGGAAAATGTTGTAACCGCATGTTGTGTTTGTAACGTTAAAAAAGGTGGAAAATTACCACATATGAGCGGTATGTTTCCGAAACTAAAACCAAAAAAACCAACTGTTGAAGAGCTTCACGATAATGGAAAATTTTTTCCACCAAATTTTTTACATCAAAGTTGGTTAGATTATCTTTACTGGGACGTTAAACTAGAGACTTAATTTAAATTCTTTTTGACACTTCAATTGCAAGCCTGGATGTTCCTTTAATAATTGTGTCTAATACGTAGTAAACCCCAGAGTTAGTAGAGCCCATTTTTTCAGCCTTATCTTTATGTTCAAGTTCATCATCCCTAAACTTTGAAAAAGTATCTTTAAGACTTTTTTCTTCTTTAAAATCATTCTCTAACGTTTCTATTTGATCGCTATAATGTCCACCAATTACCTCCTCCACAGCCGCCGTGCATAGCGCTGTAGCTTTTTTACCTAGTAAAGCAGTTCCAATACCCAAGGTTGTTCCAAGAAGATCCCAAAGCGGAAGTAAAAATGTTGGCCTAACATTTCTTTTTATAATTTCATTTTCAAAAAAATGTAAATGTTCAAGTTCGTGGTCTCGCATTTCTTGAATTTCCTGAATCAAACTTTCTTCCTGTTTTAAAAATTTAAGTGCTTTGATTTGACCTTCATAAATTTTAATAGCACCACGCTCACCAGCATGATTTACTCGTATCATTTCTTCTATGATATTTTTTTTGTCCATAAATATATTTTAAAATAAACTAAAGAAAGAAGTAGAGAAATAATTAAATTAATAGACGCTAAAGATAACCCTAAAATTGTAAAATTTATATCTTTACAGGATACTACATTTTTTTTTTCCATTTCCCTCAATAATTGATTTTTATCTATGTTTCCTGTGTTTTCTATTTTGCAACTTGAAGTTTCTTCAAAGAAACCCTGTTCAATTCCAAAATGATATCCCGAAACTCCAAAATTAATTAAAGACAGTATTATAAGAACTATAAATATTTCTTTTCTTTTTATTCTAAATAGAAAGAAAATAATTATGAGAGAGGTTGCTAAATAGTATATCCAGCGCTGATAAAGACATAGAACACAGGGTTTGATATTTAAAAAATATTCAATCCATAATGCTGAGACAATTATTAAGACATTTATTCCAAGAATTAATAGTAGAACTTTAGATATATCTTTTTTCAATTTTTTTACTCAAAAAAATCTGGAAAACTTACATAGAATAAATACATGCCCGATACCACAACTATAAAGCTTCCAACTACCCAAAGCATAAAAGTACCAAAATGAGTATCGATTTTTTTACGTATTTTTGGTCCAAATTTACTAAACAAATAAGTTAAAAGAAAATATCTTCCTCCTCTTGTTATTATTGCAGTTAAAACAAATATCAAAAAATTAAATTTTACAAATCCAGCAGTGATTGCAAGTAGGTTAAATGGCAAAGGTGTAAAGCCTGCAATAAACAATATAATCACAAATGCTATAATAGTACTTTTTTTATAGAACTTTTTTTGGAAAAAAAGTGGGTCATCGATACCCGACCAATCAAATATGGTAACTCCTACAGTTTTAAAAAGATAATATCCTATGAAGTATGCGGCTATTGCTCCAAGAGTTGCAGCTATAGTTGCAATATAAAAAATTTCATACCATTGTTTTGGTTTTGCAATAGTCATGGGTATCACAATAGAATCTGAAGGAACTGGAAAAAAAATATTTTCCATGAAAGACCAACCACCAAGAAAGAATTTTGCTCTTTTGTGACCAGCTAAATTTATTAGACTATTAAGATATTTTTTAAGCTTATCACTGATAAAGTTTTTAATCATTAATGAGTTGTAATTATTATGTTATTTTTTATAATTTAAGAATGAATTTAAAATTTTCATTAATTGAATTTATATTAGCTTTAATACTGTCCCCAATTGTTTTTTACATAATTGTTGGCGCTGCAAAATTATTTGGTGCTAAATACCAAATTTCAGTAGGAGAGTCTTTTATAATTTGGTTGCTTTTAGCCATATTAATTAAATTAAGTTTTAAAAAAGAGTAAAATTAGCGGAAGTGATGGAACGGTAGACATGATAGACTCAAAATCTATTGCTCGTAAGAGTGTGAGGGTTCAAATCCCTCCTTCCGCACCAATTAAAAAAGATATTTAACTGCTACAAAACCACCAATTAAAAGTAATGCAAAAAGTATTGATAAAATATTTAAATATTTTTCAATAAAGTTTTTTATATATTCTCCAAATTTCCAAATCAAAAAACTAATAAATAAAAATCTAAGACCTCTTGAGATTAGACTTGCAATTATAAACTGCAGAATATCGAATTTAAAGAAACCACCCCCTAGAGTAAATAATTTATAAGGTATAGGAGTAAGTCCAGCAGTAAAGACAATCCAAAATTCTGTTGATTTGCTAATCGAATTAGAAAAAGTTAAAAATTTTTCTTGAAGACCGTAAAAACTTATAATTTTTACTCCAAGAGTATCGTAAAAAAAATAACCTATATAGTAGCCAATAACTCCTCCAGCAACAGAGAACAAAGTAACCCATAAACCAATTAAAATAGCCTTTTCTCTTTTTGCTAGTTGAATAGGCATCATAAACAAATCGGGAGGTATTGGAAAAAATATGCTTTCAATAACGCTTATAAAATAAAGAAATTTTTGTGATTGCTGCTTAGAGCAGATCTCCATAATTTTGTTGTAGATAAATCTCATCGACTATAATTTCTATTTTAATTTAGGAATAACAGTTGTCGAACTTAATAAAAGAAAAATTATCTGAAGTACAAAATATTAATTCAGTATTTTTTTCTCAAACTTCTAGATTTAATGATCAAGAGCACTACGTTTATAATAATCCAACTCTAAAATTATTAGAAAAATATTCCTGGAATGACACTAGAAATTTTACGATTAAACTTGCTCATTTTTTAAAGGAACAAAACTTATCAAAAGGAGACAGGGTGTTATTAGTAAGTGAAAATAGGCCGGAGTGGACATTTTCAGATATTGCAATTATGCTTAATGGGGCAATAACAGTTCCAACCTACATTACTTACACTAAAGATGACTACGAATTCATAATAAGAGACTCAACGCCCGTAGGTTTAATTGTATCAAATCAGAAACTGTTAGATAAAATCATAGATGCCTTAAAGGAAACAGACAATAAATTTAGGTTTATTATAAGTCTTGATAATATTACTAAAGTTTCAAACCTTGTATGGTTTGATGACATTAAAAAGAAAAATATAGATTTAGAAAATGCAATTAGTTTTTTTAAAAATTTAAGCACATCTATAATCCGAAAAGATCCTAGTTGTATTATCTATACCTCGGGGACCACTGGAAAACCTAAGGGCGTTACACTATCTCACGGGGGTATACTAAAAAATATTGAAGGAGCTTTGGAGTTGCTTTCGTTTGTAAAAGACAACCATAATACTTTTTTGACGTGGTTACCTTTGAATCATTCTTTTGAGCACATGGTACAATTTGTTCAGTTATCCCTTGGTGCAAAAGTTTTTTACAATGAAAGTGTTGATAAACTTTTGGATAATTTAAAACTTGCAAAGCCAACTATAATGACTGCTGTTCCAAGATTTTATACAACCTTAGTTAATAAAATAAAAATAGGACTTCAGTCACAAAGTAATTTTAAAAAGACTCTTTTTAATACAACAATAGAACTTGGTACTAAAAGGTTCTTAAAAAAACCAATTTCTTTTAAGGAAAAAATAATAAATAAAATATTAGATATTTTAGTTAGAAAAAAAGCTCAATCGAGGTTTGGAGGACAACTAAAGGCTTTTATAAGCGGCGCTGCTCCTTTGGATTTTGAAGTGGGTGTTTTTTTAAATGCACTTGGCCTTCCAACATTGCAAGGATATGGATTAACAGAATCTTCACCAGCGGTAAGCTGTAACCCAATAGATAAAATTAAAATTGAAACAGTTGGTAAGATATTGAAGGATGTTGATGTAAAAATCGCTGATGATGGTGAGATTTTAATAAAAGGTGAGAATGTAATGCTTGGTTATTGGAATAATAAAAAAGATACAGACTTAGTTTTAAAAGATAATTGGCTATTTACAGGTGACATTGGGGAGATTGATGCTGATGGCTATTTAAAAATAACAGACCGTAAAAAGGATATAATTGTAAATTCAGGAGGCGATAATATTGCACCGAGCAAAATAGAAAATATGCTTTCAAACTATCCAGAGGTAATTCAAAGTTTTATTTATGGAGACAAAAAAAGTTATTTAGTTGCACTTATTGTTGTGGATTCAAATTTAGAAGAAAAACATCTTAAAGTTAAAAATATAATTGAAAAACTTAATGAAAAACTCTCTGTTGTTGAGAGAATAAGAAATTTTTTAGTGATATCTGATGCATTCACAATAGAAAATGGTCTTTTAACGCCAACAATGAAAGTTAAAAGAAATAAAGTTAAAGAAATTTACGGTAAGCAGCTAGAGAGTTTATATAAATAAATTAATGGTGCACTCGAGAAGATTCGAACTTCTGACACCAAGTTTAGGAAACTTGTACTCTATCCACTGAGCTACGAGTGCACTGTCAGCAATGTAATAAATTTAAAAAAAAATTAAACAGCCAAAAAGTATTGATATTGGTTATTAATTCATTCATAAAAAAAATTTGAATTTAAAAAATTTTTCCAAGAAATAATAAATTGACATGCAATACGAATATTTTTAAGAGTGAATTACTAACGAATCACTATTTTTTAAAAGTGATTTTAACGACAAAGGGAGAAACCATGGCTAAAAAAAGAAAAAAAGCTAAGAAAAAAAAGTCGTCTAAGAAAAGAAGAAGACGATAAGGTTTCGTCAAATTTAAACGCTCTTCACAACAATTTGTGGAGGGCGTTTTACTGTACTAGTGGCTGAATAACTGGAACTTCTTTTTTTCCTAACGCCTTATCGAGTTTCTTTTTAGCATCAATATTTTCAAGATTTAAACTTACCGCAACTTCTGCCATTAGACGATCGTAGGCTTTTTCAAAGAGCTGTCTTTCACTGTAGGATTGGTCAACTGGCATATCTGTATTTTTATTTAGATCTCTTACCACTTCAGCAATTTGATAGATTTCTCCTGAATTAATTTTTTGATCGTATTCTTGCGCTCTTCTACTCCACATTGTTCTTCTAATTTTTGCCTTACCTTTTAATATGGAAATTGCTTTATTAATTTGATTAACGCTTGATACAGGTCTTAAATTAATTTGTTGGTTTACAGGAATAGATAAAACTAGTTTATCTTTTGTTATTTGAATTTTGTAGTTAGTAACCTCAATTTCTGCAATCACGCTATTTTCAACAGCAATAATTTGACCAACACCATGCTTTGGATACACCACATAATCTTTAACTTTATACATTTTTTTTTCACTATCTTGTTTTGAAATCTTTTTAATCTCAATAAGCTGATCTTGCTGAGACTGACTTGTAGTGATTGTTTTGCCGTCTTTTGTTTCTTGGATTTTGTTATCTTTTATTTTGGATGGTGGTCTGCCTCGTCTTGGCTTTTCTTTTTCAATAACCGGTTCAACTTTTTTTGAAATCTTTTTAACCTTTACTTCTGCTATCTTAGTTTTTTTTAGTTCTTTCTTTTTTGTAATTTTTTTTTCTTTTGGAGTCTTTTTCATTAATTTTTTTAAAAAATCCATGGCTACTTATAATAGGGTTTATATAAAAACAAGCTTCATTGTTTACTTATTACCTGATCCTGGCTTATCGCTGAAATATTTTTCAAGTTTACCTTGCATTCCTTTAAATTTATCAGCATCAGGTAAAGGATCTTTTTTTTTATTTATATTAGGCCATTTTGCGGACATTTGTCTATTAAGCAAAACTAACTTTTCAGTATTTTTATTAGTATCTGGTTCAATTGCATCTATAGGACATTCTGGTTCGCATACACCACAATCAATACATTCATCTGGATTTATAACGAGCATATTTTCTCCTTCATAGAAACAATCTACAGGACAAACCTCTACACAGTCAGTGAGTTTACACTTAATGCAGTTTTCATTAACCACGTATGTCATAATAGAAATCTATTTTTTTTTATTAACTATTTAAAGATAATTTTTTTAATTGATTAAATGGATTATTAAATACTTTTTTTTCTATTTTTTTATTTTTATCCTTTTTAGTTTTAAAATTATATTTAAATACATCATTATTATTATTTACTTTAATATAATTCATCAGCTTCAATAGTTTTTCAAAATCTTCTTTACCACAACCAAGCAAGTTGAGCATATCAACCGAGATAGAAAACTCATTATTTACGGATTTACTTATAATTTTTATAAATAGTTTTTCTAAAATATCAATTCGGACAATAAAATTTTCAAACATTTCAAAACCACATATTAATAAAAAATCCCTATCTTTATTTGAAAAGTTTTTAACAAAGTTTAGACCTTGACTAGGATAATTAATATTTTTTGATTTTTCGTTGAAACAATTCCAAAATATTACTTTTAATTGAACAGCTTTTGGAAGTATCATCCTTGGCTGATAAATATGATAACGTCCAATTTTTATTCCAATTTTTCTAAGTTCTACCCTCTCATCTTTTTTAATGTTATCAACCAAATCCTCAGCACCAGTTCTCTTAAGAATTCCATTATTTTCAAATAACCGATAGCATAATGCTCGAATATAACTATTTGAGCTTTTGTAGTTAGCAATTTTAACAAGGTCGTTTAAAAGATTATTTTTTTTATAATTTATCCAATCTTCAATATATTTTTTCAGTTCGATTTGATCTTTTAGTTCTAAAATATCATCTGTAATTAACTCAACCGAGGGATTGAGATAGTCTTTGCCCTTAGTTAAATAGGCAAGAGGTTCTGAGTTTAATGTTATTTTAAAGTCTTCTTGTAAATTGAGGTTAACTAAATCCAGTTTCTGTGAAATGATTGTTTGAATTCTTTTTTTTACTTCTTTTAAAACACCAATTCTTGCAGCTTTTTTAATTGATTTAATATCAGTTTGAAGCATGGACCCTGAAAAATCTAGATTTAATTTAAGACCCTTAAGGGTTCCAATAAATTGATTATCAATTACAACTTCATTGTTTTGACCGATAGAAGCTTCCAAAACACTTTCCTGTTTTAGATTCCGAGATAATGCACTCATTCTTCTGTCAATGAAACTTTTAGATAGTTCTTCATGTAGCTTTAATGAAAGTTTATCTTCAATGTCTTTTGTTTTTGATATCCAATAGTCGCTATTTTCAACCCAATTTTTTTTATAAGAGACATAAGCCCAGGTTCTCACATGAGAAATTCTTGAAGCAAGTGTATCAATGTTTCCTGATAAATTATCTAACCCAGATAATTGATTTCGCATCCATTCGTTTGGAATTTTTGATTTATTAGAAGTTAAAAATTCATAGACTTTTTTAACTATTTCAATGTGTTCATTGTAAGAGCTTTTTGTAAAATCAGGTATTTGGCAACACTCCCAAAGAACAGGAATATTTGCTTCAAGATTTATTTTATTTTTATTATTATTTTGGAATAGTGTTTTAAGAACATTCTCATCTAATAAATCTTTATTTCTTAGTAAATTATCGATGTTTGGTTCTTTATCTAAACTTTTAATAAGATTCTGAATTGAACTGAAATCAAGGTTCGAGTTTCTCCAAAATATATTAAGGACACTATCAAATTGATGATTTTCTAACTTTTCTACTTGCTCTGAGTTTAGCTCTTCACATTTTCCTGTTACTCCAAAACTTCCCTCATTCATATATCTTCCAGCTCTACCAGCGATTTGTCCAATTTCAGTTAACCTTAAATGTCTATTTTTTTTCCCATCAAATTTAGAAAGACTATTGAATGATATATGGTCGATATCCATATTAATTCCCATTCCGATAGCATCAGTTGCAACAAGAAAGTCAACATCTCCAGACTGATATAACTCAACTTGGGCATTCCTAGTTTTCGGACTAAGCGAACCCATGACAATTGCAGCGCCACCACGTTGTCTTCGAATAAATTCTGCAAGCGCATAAACTTCATCTACTGAGAATGCAATTATTGCACTTCTACTTGGTAATCTTGAAATCTTTTTATGCCCAGAGTAATAAAGTTTTGAAAAACGGGTTTTATAAATACATTCTACATCTGGAATAAATTTTTTTATTACATTTTCAATTATATTAGACCCAAGAAACATAGTGAGTTTATCACCACGCATATTAATTAATCTGTCTGTAAAAATGTGGCCTCTTTCTACATCGGCACACATTTGAATTTCATCTACTGCAATAAAATCTACATTTATATCTAGGGGCATAGACTCTACAGTGCATAGGTAATAGTTTGCATAAGGTGGTATAATTTTTTCTTCACCAGTTATTAATGCAACTTTTTCTTTTCCTATTTTTTTTACACACTTGTCATATACTTCTCTTGCAAGAAGTCTTAATGGAAAGCCGATAATTCCAGTTTCAAATTGAAGCATTCGCTCAATTGCGAAATAAGTTTTACCTGTGTTTGTAGGACCTAGTACTGCAACGACTTTTTTTTCCATTCTATAAAACCGTTGTGTCTCTATTCAATTTAACTACTACCTATTGCGATTCCTGAAGAACAAATTGGAAATAAAATTAGTCCGAATCATCCAAGAAAATGTTCTCATTTTTGATTAAATTGTTTTTTCAATAATAAATTTTTTATACGCAAGGTTCTCGAAGATATCCTCTTCTACTATATTTTCAACAGAAGAAGAGATTGGACCCTTATAACATAAGTTAAGAAGTTTTTTAAACTTTAACTCATCACAAAATATTTTTGCCTCAACATTTCCATCCTTTCTATTTTTTACACTTCCAAATATGTGTTCTTCATCGCAAATACTTTTTAACCAAAATCTATAACCCACTCCCTGAACTCTTCCAGAAATAATTAGTTTTTTCTTAACTTGTTGGGACACGTTTAATATTTAAAAGTTTAAGACTAGAATTTTTTAAAATACTTTGAATTGTTTTTTGCATGTCCATGATTACAACTTTTTTCTTAGGACCGAATGCATGAATTAATTTTTTTTTATTTAATGCTATTGCAACATGACCTTTCCAAAAAAGAAGATCTCCAGACCTTATATTTTTGATATTTATATCTTTTTTAAAAAAAACTCTTTGATCTCTAGAATCTCTTGGACAGTAAATATTCATGGTTTTCAGAGACTCCTGAACTAACGCTGAACAATCTATACCTTTTTTTGTATTACCTCCCCAAAGGTATTTTGTACCTAGAAATTTTTTTGTAACATTTATGAATTTTTTTTCCTTAAACTGTATAGGTTTAATATTGTTTTTTTTTATCCAAAATTTATCAAATTGGTAAAAATTATTTTTAGATTTTTTAATTCTAATTCTTGAATTTAAAAAAAATTCTATTTTTAATTTAAATTTTTCTGAAGGCTTTTTATATACATTACATTTTCCAACTACTATTTTATGCGTTGGTCTTTCTTTAAATATTCTTATGTCATTTGATCTTATATAACCTTTATACCCATCATATTCTTTATAACCTTTAAAAAAACTTCCATATTTTTTTTGTGCTATAAATTTTTCACCATATATCATTTGAGTAACAACTTCAGACTTTAGATTTTTATATTTATAAATATTTGCAAATGGCCTATTGATGGAAAGTATCATTATTCAAATGTTTTAATTTTACTTTTTTGTATTATTGATACTGTAATCAACGGAACTAAGAACGATATAAATAGTACTGACAAAAGTATAAAACCTAATTCGGAATAGTCCTGCGTACTTACAATTTTGTTTGTAATTTTGTCTTTAACTTCTCTTGTTACTGTAAATATTTGGTTAAGATATTTTGTGCCAAGTGCACTTGCTGATAAAGCTAAATTTGTAAATGATGCAAATACTGCAAAGTAAGTAGCTTTAAGATGATCTGGAGAATTTTTTGCAATCCATGCAAGCAAAGGTATCATTGCAACTTGTCCAAGAGGAGATTCTATAGCAGTATTTATTACTGCAATAAATCTTGCATCAACTACTCCGCCTGTGATTGATGCAGTCCATAAATGAAAGCCATAATAAAAGCCAACAGTTGGTAAGAAAAGAACGGACCCAATGACTGTTAAAAGAACAATAATTTTTGCAATACTATTATTAAACATAAAGGGTCTTAGAAAAATAATCCCAACGATAGTTAAGACAGAACTGATAAGCGTAAGCAGTGATATGAACTGCTGATCAAAGCCAAGTATATCTATTTCAAACCAAGTTATTCCAGGACCTGGATTTGGCATAGCTCTAAAAACAAAGATTATGATAGCAGTTCCTATAACCATTCTTCTAGCTTCTATTTTCAGTTGCTCTAACAATTTTTTCATTAAAAAAATTACAATTATCATTGATCCAATAAAGACAATTTCTTCTGAGAACTTAAATTTCATCAATCCTACAAACAGGGTAAAAATTACGAAGATGAAACTTCCAATTAAAATCCACCAATTAGGCTTTGTACTTTGATTATCATTTGAAAAATTAACTTTTAATTTTGAAGCTAATAAAACTCCAAGAACTGAAATCAAAGGAATGATTAATGCTGAAAGATATACTTTGGAATAAAGATCAATAATCTCAATTTCTTTAAGATTTTTAATATCTTTAAATACAATTACGTTGATGATGGCCACGATTATAGTTCCGCCAATTATTGCAAACCTTCCAAGCATTTGCATGGTGGTGTGCATTTTTTTTACTTCAGGTTCAGGAAGTTTTTTCCCAAACTGATCTATGGAAGGAACGGCCTCAACAGTCATTGCATCAGCCACAACATCTTGAATCATGTAGCCTATAGGAGATAGCAAAGCACTTATAATGAACCAGGTTTCAATATTTAAATATTCAGCCATAGCTTTTGTATGCGCTACAAGTCCAAACATTATGAGAAGACTAATTGTTATTAAAAACGCTCCAAAAAAAACTAATAAGTTTTTTCTTTTCCAAATTAAATCTACCAAGTGACCAACAGGCATTTTTAATGCCCAAGGAATGCCAATCCAAAAACTTAAAGCTGCAAGAAATGTTGCAGATAAATTTAAATATTCTTTAATAAAAAAAGTTCCAACGATTCCTGTAAGTCCAGCGACACCAGCCGCTGTATAGACCATGAGAGGTGGTAAATAGGACCATCTGAATTCAGAAATTAAATCGAGAAATACAGTCTTAAAAAAACGCATTTTAATTAAATAGTAAAACTATAATACTTAAAATGACTAAAGAAATTAGTTTTTAGGTTGTGCTGGTCCCTTTGGTTCTGCCTTTTTTTGCTCTTCTTGAGCTTTCTTTTGTGCTGCTTGTTGTTTTTTAAATTCAGCTTCTTGTTGAGCCTGGAGTTTTCTAAGTTTTTCTAAAGCAGCTTTTTCCTCGGCTTCAGTTACTACACCATCTTTGTTAGTATCAGTATTGTCAAATCTAGACTCTGCCTCTTTCAATCTAGGCGCTGCGAGTTCTTCTTTTGAAAGCCTTCCGTCTTTGTTTGTATCAAGTGCATCAAATATTACATCAGAGTCTTTTTTATGAAGATCTAAAAAGTCTTTTTTTTTTAGAGGAAATGTTATTTGAGCAACAGCACTTGAAACTAATAATATTGATCCAAAAAAAATTGCTAAAAGTTTATATTTTTTCATCAAATGAGTACTATTATATATATTTAATTGTTAGCAGCTATGTTAATTTTTTCTTAAAACAATAATTTTACCAAGAAAAAAAATTAAAACTAAAACAGGTAAGCCTAAAATAGCAGTAAAAATGAAAAAATTAGTGTAGCCAAATAAAGTTACAAAAGAGCCAGCATATCCAGCTATAAGTTTTGGAAGAAATAGCATCAAGGAGCTAAATAGAGCATATTGAGTTGCTGTAAATTTTACAGACGTAAGTGCTGATAAATAAACAATAAATGTGGCTCCTGCAAAGCCACTTGCAATATTATCTGCAGTAATAACAAGGGCTAAAATTTTTATATTGGCATCTATCTCGGCAATCCATGCAAATAGTAAATTACTTAAAGCTGCAACTAAAGCACCAATAAATAAAGAACGCATTATTCCAAATTTTACAGATGATAAACCTCCAATCAGGCCACCAATAATAGTCGCAATAACACCAAAAAATTTCGAAAATGTTGCAATTTCATTCATACTAAAACCTTTTTCTAGATAAAAAACATTAGCAATTACTCCAAGCACTACATCTGCAATACGATACAGACCAATCAAAAGAAGAATTGCTAATGCGACCTTTTTATATCGTTTAAGAAAGTTTGATATTGGATCTAGATATCCTTTTTTAGCATGATCTTTGTCGATTAAATCAATCTTAACACACAAGAAAATTATTAATACTAAAGCTGCTGTACTTAATATAATTTTAAAAGTTTCATTTAAAAAATTAAAAAAAACATTTTTGATACTTAAAATTTCTGGGATGTTAACGTAAGTTAAAAAAAAAAATATAATTCCAAGTATAAAAGCAAAAAAGAATTTAATCTGTTCAAAACTTTTTTTAATTATATTTGATGAATGTTTAGGTTCATCAGAGTTTATAACTGTTAGTATTCCAACTCCCATAAAAAGTGCCATTATCCAGTAAACTTTTTGCCAGGTTAAAGGATTATAATTTTCACTTCCAAAGATTGATGCAAGCCACAAACTTCCTGCACCAGATGTAATCATTCCAATCCTGTAACCAGCTAAATACATCGAGGATAATGAACCCTGCATTTTTATGGAGGAAGATTCTATTCTGTAAGCATCTAAAGCAATGTCTTGTGTTGCACTTGAGAATGCAAGAAGTACTGCTCCAATTGCAGTATAAACTAAATTATTTTTTGGGTCTGTAAACGAGATGAATAGTAATGAAATTACAATCATCATTTGTGATAAGATTAACCAACTTCGTCTTTTTCCTAAAAACCCAATGATTGGTAATTTGAAATTATCAACTAAAGGTGACCATATAAATTTGAATGAGTAAGCAAATCCAGCCCAACTAAATAAAGTGATTGTTGCTCTTTCAACACCTGCTTTTACAAGCCAAACGGATAGAGTTGAGAATACTAAAAGAAGTGGAATACCAGCAGAAAAACCTAAAAAAAGCATTCGAACTGCAGCTGGATTTAAAAGAGGATAAAAAAACTTATGAACTTTTGAAATAGAAAAAAACATTAGAAACTTTTTATATATTAAAGTTATTATTTTAAGAGGAGATTATTTCTAAAAAAATTAGGAATTACTTTAGACTATTTAAATAAGCTATAAGATCTGCTCTTTCCTGATCTTTTTCAATTCCCGCAAATGCCATTTTTGTACCTTTCACATACTGTGCCGGTTTATAAAGGTACTCATTAAGTTCATCGACAGTCCAATTTTTTCCGTATGCAACCATCGCAGATGAATATTTGTAATTTGGGTGAGAGCCTGCTTTTTTCCCAACAATACCCCACATAGGAGGGCCAATTTTTACTGCACCATCTTTATTGTTGCTATGACACGCAACACATTTTTTAAAAGTATTTTCACCTGCACCAATGTTAGCTGATGCTAAAAGAATTTTAACATCTGCCAGCTTTTGTTCTTTTTTACCTTCATCTTTTTTGTCAGACTGAGTAGTTGCAACACCTTCAACTACGTAGCCAGGCTTAGAAGGTTTTTTTACAGTGAATATTGAATTACCAATTTCGTTTACGCCTATTACGAATAGGGCAGTTACAAGAATTGCTGCAGCAATTTTATTAAACTCAAAACTATCCATTCCTAGTGATTTTTGATGTTAGTCTGTATAACATCTTAGTCATTAATTTAAAAAAAAAAAAACTAGTTTATACTTTATGCGTCCTACAGTCGCATAAGTAATACTATGATTAAAACTGCTATTTTAATTCCAAGTCATTTACGAGCAACTCGATTACCAAATAAACCATTACTTGAAATCAACAATGAGCCAATGATTGTGCATTGTTGGAGAAGGGCTAAGGATAGTAATTGTGGAGACGTTTATGTTGCAACACCAGATAAAGAAATAGCTGATGTTATTAGTAAAGCTGGTGGGAAATATATTTTTACAAAGAAAGAACATCAAACAGGAACCGATAGAATATTTGAGGCCGTAAATAATTTTTTTAGAGAAAAACCAAATTACATTATTAATTTACAAGGTGATATGCCCAATATTTCTATAGATGCAATTAAAATGTTGAAAAGATTTATCGAACATAACACTCACGAGTTTGCAACGCTTGCAAGTAATCTTTCAAGTTTAGAACAGTACAATAATAAAAATATTGTAAAGGTAATAGCTGATAAAGCGTTATCTTTAGGCAAATATTCAAACGCAGTAAATTTTTTTAGAATTGGTAATGAAAAAGATTTTAAAAAATCATACCATCATATTGGAATGTATGCTTACACTTTTAATGCATTAAAAAAATTTGTATCTCTCAAGCGCTCTAGAAATGAGATAGATAGAAGTTTAGAGCAGATGAGAGTTTTAGATAATGAAATACAAATGGCAGTTGGCCTTATCAATACTTTCCCTCTCGGCGTTGATACTGTAGAAGATCTAGAAAAAATTAGAAAGATAATGGGAGATGGCTAGCACAGTTATTATACAAGGTGAAAAAGGGGCGTATTCACATCTTGCAGCATTAAAGATTTTTAAAAATCCACATATTATCTGTTCAAAAACATTTGAAGATGCATTTGCACAAACGAAAAAAACTAGAAATAGTTTTTTATTAATTCCAATTGAAAATTCAATTGCTGGAAAAGTTGCAGATGTTTATTATTTGTTATCTCCTTCAAAACTTAAAGTTCATGGTGAGCATTTTCAACAAATAGAGCATTGTCTTTTAGGTACAAAAGACTCATCAATTAAGAGTATTTTAACAGTCAGAAGCCATGTTCAGGCTATCGGTCAGTGTAAGAAAAACATTAATAAACTCAAAATCCAGCCAATTATTGCAGCTGATACAGCAGGATCTGCTAGACTTATTTCTGAAGAGGGAAATCCAGAAAATGCAGCAATCGCATCAGCACTTGCTGCAAAGATTTATGGTCTAAAAGTCTTAAAAAAAAACTTTGAAGATTTAAAAGGAAACGTCACAAGATTTTTAATAATGTCTGCTAACAAAAAAATTACACCATATAAAAGCAAAAAAAAATATGTTACGTCATGTATTTTTACTTTAAAGAGTGTACCTTCAGCGCTATACAAAGCTTTAGGTGGGTTTGCGTATCACAAAGTTAATCTTACTAAGCTTGAGAGTTTTTCAACAGGAAACTCATTTAAACAAGTAAGTTTTTATTTAGATGTTGAGGGACATATAAAAAATTTAAACGTTGCAACTGCAATCGAAGTATTAAAAGAACATACTGAAAAGATTGATATTTTAGGTGTTTATTCAGCCCACAGCTTTAGGTACTAAAAGTTATATTAAATCGTTTTTTTTAATTAAGTTGTTATAATATTTTGGGAGATTGAAGGCAGGTGGAAGTTTCGCTAACCCGGTCAGGTCTGAAAAGAAGCAGCCGTAACGACAATTTTTCAGGTTGTCTCTCAGTCTCCCTTGTTTATGGAAAATAATAGAACAGTTTTATCGTTAAAATATCGTCCACAAAATTTTGACCAAATTATTGGTCAAGAGGTAATGGTACAAATTGTAAAAAGCGCAATAAAAATTAATAGAGTTCCAAATGCCTATCTTTTAACAGGCATTAGAGGAGTTGGAAAAACAACAACAGCCAGAATAATTGCAAAAGCAATTAATTGTAAAGATTTTGAAAAAGGAATGAATAAATGTGATGGATTTTGTCATTGCGAAGCAATTACTAATTCAAATCATATGGATGTACTTGAAATGGACGCTGCATCTAAAACTGGAATAGACGATATACGAGACTTAATAGATTCTGCAAAATATGTTCCAAGCAGCGCAAAATATAAAGTTTTTATTATTGATGAAGTTCACATGTTGTCAAAGCAAGCATTTAACGGCCTTTTAAAAACTCTTGAAGAGCCACCGCCGCATTTAAAATTTATACTCGCAACAACTGAAGTTAAGAAAATTCCTTTAACCATAATCTCAAGATGTCAGCGCTTTGACTTAAGACGAATTAAAGTTGAAGAAATGGTAAAATTTTTAAAAGATATAGCTGTTAAAGAAAATGCAAAGATTAACGAAAAAGCACTTATCTTGATTGCAAAAGCATCAGAAGGATCTGTTAGAGATGGTTTATCATTATTAGACCAAGCTATTGTAACTTATAATTTTCTTGGAAAAGAAATAACGGAAGAATCTGTAAGAACCATGATTGGTATTGCAGATAGATCAAGAATTATTGATCTTCTTAAAGCAGCAATAGATTCTAATAAGGAAAAAGCATTAAAGGAGGCTGAAGAAATATTGGATCTTGGAGCGGAGCCTAAGCTTATTTTGCAAGATATGCTTGAAGTTGTCTACTTGATATCTAGAACAAAAAGTTTTGGAAAAATTGAAAATGACCTTTCAGTCTCAGAGTCTGAAGCAGAAGTTATTCTGCAAATTTCAAAGAATGTAGAGTTTTCTTATATTTCTTTATTATGGCAGTTCATATTAAGAGGAATTGAAGAGTTAAATTTTGTTCCAAGTCATCTTATTTCTTTTCAAATGCTAGTTATACGACTTGTGCATATTAAAGACCTTCCAAGTCCGCAGGAGGTTATAGAGAACATTGTAAGCAATGAGGAGATGAAAGATGCTATATCAAGAACAACACTTGAGAAAAAACAAACTTCAAAAGATATTAAACCAGGATCCATAATAAATAACACTCAACCAAGAACTCAAATACGAAGTATTTTGCAGGAAAAACAGGAACCAAAACAAACCCCAATTACAGCAAACAACTTAAACTTAGAAGAAATTAGGACTTTTGAAGACTTATTTAATGTTGCAATAAAAAAAAAAGAAATTGAACTAAAATTTGATTTAGAGCGAAATGTTAGTTTAGTAAAATTTGAAATTGGAAAAATTGATATTACGTTTAATGAAAAATTATCAAAAAATTTTGTTAAAAATTTATCAGAGAAATTAAATATATGGACCGGAAAGCGCTGGATTATTTCTCTTTCAAAAGAAAAAGGAGCAGCAACAATTTATGATAAAAGAATGGAAAATAAGAAAAAGATATTCGAGGAAGCTTTAAATAGCGATGCCTACAAAGAAGTTAAAAAATATTTTCCAAATGCAGAACTTACAAGTGTTGAGGAGATTGAATAATGGATTTTAGTAATATGTTAAAACAAGCTCAGGAGATGCAAAAAAAAATGTTAGAGGCTAAAGAAAATTTAAAAAACATTCAAGCAGAGGGAATATCAGGAGGTGGCGCTGTGAAAGTTATATTAAATGGACAAAATGAAATGGTTAAAATTGAAATAGATCCAAAACTTATGACAGAGGAGAAAGAAATTTTAGAAGACTTAATTGTTGCAGCAACCAATAGTGCAAAAAAAGAAGTTGAAACAAAAGCTGCAGAAGAAATGTCAAAAATTACAGGAGGACTAAAATTACCTACTGGTTTTAAACTTCCTTTTTAGTGATGAAGAAAGAAAATTCATCTGATTTAGATAATTTAATGTATTTGGTTTCAAAACTTCCAGGACTTGGACCTAAGTCTGCAAAGCGTATTGCTCTCCATTTATTAAAAAATAGAGACAACCTTATGAAACCTTTATCGCAGGCAATTGATAAGGTGTATTTGAATGTGATGCGTTGTAACTTATGTGGAAATTATAAATCTACTAAAGCCGATTGTTCTTGTTCAAAGAAAGATAACTACGAACAAATTTGTGTTGTAGAAAATGTTGCTGATATGTGGGCTCTTGAAACTACAAATGTATACCATGGCCAGTATCATATACTTGGTGGAACACTATCTGCATTTAATGGTTCAAATCCAGAAACTCTTTTGATTAACTCTTTAGTAAGTAGGATAAAACAATTTAAGGTAAAAGAAGTTATTCTTGCAACGAGCGCAACTATTGAAGGACAAACAACAGCCCATTACATCAAAGATAGCTTGAAAGATTTAAGTGTAAAAATTACAAAATTAGCACACGGGTTACCAGTTGGTGGAGAAATTGAGTATTTAGATGATGGAACTTTGTTTTCGGCTTTTAAATACAGAAATTCTTTAACCACAGATCAGTGATCGTCTTGATTAATTAAGTAAATCAAGTATTTTTTTTAAATGCCTACTAGACCCATACTTATTGAGCCAGATCCTATTTTAAGAGTTAAATCTGAAAAAGTTAAAAAGGTTGATGCTGAATTAAAAAAATTAATGAAAGACATGTTGGACACTATGTATAAAGCTCCAGGCATTGGTCTTGCAGCAATTCAAATCGGGGTTCCAAAAAGAGTTATTGTCATAGACCTAGTTAAAGATGGTGAGCAGAAGAACCCAATGTATTTTGTTAATCCTGAAATTACATGGAGATCAAAAGATGAGTCTAGCTATGAAGAAGGGTGTCTATCTCTTCCGGGTCATTTTGCAGAAATTAAAAGACCAGCATCGTGTCATGTAGATTATTTAGATTATGAAGGAAAATCTCAAACATTAAAAGCTGAAGGATTGCTTGCAACGTGTATTCAACATGAAATTGATCATTTAAATGGGATTTTATTTATTGATTATTTATCTAAATTAAAAAAATCTTTTATTATCAAAAAACTTATCAAGCTTAAAAAAGAAAAAGAGTCGAACGTTGATAAAGTAGCGATATAGCCACCATGAGCTTAAAAATAATTTTCATGGGAACGCCAGATTTTGCAATTCCAACGTTAGATATATTATTAAAAAGCAGCCATACGATTGTAAAAGTTTATTCTCAAAGACCAAAACAATCTAAAAGGGGAATGTTGGTTGAAAAAACACCAATTCATGTATTTGCAGAAAAAAACAATCTTCAAGTTCACACACCATCTTCGCTAAAAGCAAAAGAGGAATTAGAATTCTTAAAAAATCTTAGAGCAGATATTGCAATTGTGGTTGCGTACGGACAAATTATTCCAGAAAATTTTTTAGAGGCTCTTCCTCATGGGTTTATTAACATTCATGGTTCAATACTTCCAAAATGGAGAGGAGCAGCACCCATACAAAGAGCTATTATGAATGGTGATAAAGAAACAGGTGTATCCATTATGAAAATTGGTAAAGAATTAGATTCTGGACCAGTATTGTTAACTGAAAAAGTTACTCTTGACGACACAAAGGACTATGGAGAGGTAGGCTCGATTTTATCAAAACTTGGAGCTGATTTGATAATGAAATCCTTAGACATGATTGAAAAAAATACAGATAAATTTATGGAGCAAGATCATAGTAAAGCAACTTATGCTAAAAAAATTACTAAAGAGGATGAACTAATACATTGGAACAAAAAACCATCTGAGATTGTCAGACATGTTAATGCTTTAAGTCCAGCTCCAGGTGCATTTATAAATTATAAGGGAGAAAAAATTAAAATTTGGAAAATAAAAAAACACATTTTAACAGGAAATATTGGACAAGCGCTGAATGATGATCTTGTGATTGGATGTAAAGAAGGTTCAGTTGAAATTTTAAAAATTCAAAGACCAGGAAAAAAGATTCAAGATAAAAAAGATTTTTTACTAGGATTTAAAATTCCAAAAAGCTCAAAATTATTCTGATGTTGCGATATAAGTGTGTTGTGGAGTATGATGGAACTAATTTTGTTGGCTGGCAGAGACAATTAAATGGCAGATCAGTTCAGCAAGCAATCGAAGAGTCCTTAAAAAAATATTTAAATACCAGCATAGTAATTACTGGTGCAGGACGAACTGATGCTGGTGTTCATGCAACAGGGCAGGTTTTTCATTTTGATATTGATAAAGAATTAAGGAATGAAGAAATCAAAGACGCGTTAAATTTTCATTTGAAAGATGAATTAATAAGTATTTTAGACGCTTCAAAAGTAGATAATAATTTTGATGCAAGACGGAGTGCAAAAAAGAGAACCTATAAATATTCTATTTTAAACAGAGATTCTCCACCCTCAATTTTTAAAAATAAAGCTTGGTATATTAAAAAAAAACTAAATGAAAATTCAATGAAAGATGCACTAGCAGTTTTAATTGGAACTTTTGATTTTTCAACATTCCGCTCAGCAAGTTGTGGAGCAACATCGCCAATTAGAACGATAGATAATATTTTAATGTATCAAAATGGAGAGATGATTGATTTTAAATTTATATCGCAATCTTTTCTTCAGCAACAAGTACGCTCGATGATGGGATGCATTAAATATGTTGGGGAGGAAAAATGGAATAAGGAAAAACTTAAAATGGTTTTAGAATCTAAGAATCGTTCAAACTGCGCCCCTCCCGCACCTTCGCACGGTCTTTATCTTGAAAAAGTTGAGTATTAATTATTGCCCCAGTAAAGCTTCAACGTGAAATTTGGCGCTTTCTTGAATTGCATTTAAATTATATCCACCTTCAAGAATAGATATAAGTTTTCCATCACAAAGCTCCTGTGCAAGGGATAAAAAATTTTTTGTAAGTGTATAAAAATCTTTTGACTCAAGGTTAATGTTTGCGAGTGGATCGTCTTTATGCGCGTCAAATCCTGACGATAGTAGAATGCATTCAGGTTTAAATACTCTAAGTTTTTCATAAACTTTTTCATATTCTTTTAAAAATAAAGATGATGACGTTCCAGCTTCTAGAGGAATGTTGAATATATTGTCATATTTTCCTCTTTCTTCTTTTGATCCTGTTCCAGGATAAAAAGGAAATTGGTGTGAGGAGATATAGAGTACTTTATTATTTTCATAAAAAATATCCTGCGTTCCATTACCATGATGTACGTCATAATCGATGATTGCAATTTTATTCAATTTATATTTTTCAATTAAATATACTCCTCCAACTGCAACGTTATTAAATATACAAAATCCCATCGGCTTTTCTTTCTCAGCGTGATGACCAGGAGGTCTTATAACGCAAAAGGCGTTATTAAATTCTTTTTTGAATATTCCGTCGATTGCACTCATTATTGACCCTGCTGCCTCATAAGCAGCCTTTTTACTTCCTGGAGATATGATTGTATCTCCATCAAGATATTTAAGTTCGTCCTTTGGAAATGAGGCATTAATTTTTTTTACATATGATTTACTATGAGTAAGTTCTATAAAGTATTGGTCTGCTTCAGTTGCAGTTTTCCATGTTAAGTTTGGAGACTTTATTTGTTTAATACCCTTAATAATTGATGATATTCGTTCAGGACACTCGGGGTGTCCTTGTCCTGTATCATGGTTTAAAGAGGAATTAGAAGTGAAAATACAAGTCTTCACTAAAAATAATTTTCTAAAATTTCAGTATAAATATCTTTTAATTTTTTAAGGTCTGTAATTTTTGCATTTTCATCTACTTGATGAATTGTTTTTGTTGTAAGCCCAAATTCCATACAAGGTGCAACTTTTCTAATAAATCTTGCATCTGATGTCCCACCAGAAGTTGAGAGAACAGGATTTCTTTTAGTATGTTTTTTTATAACATTTTTAACCATGTCTACGGTTGAGTTTGCATTTGTTATAAAAGCATCACCTGAAACATAATACTTAATTGCATATCTAGTTTTATTGTTCTTACAAACTGTAGAGAAAATTTTATTAAGTTTTTTTTTTAGTGAGTTTGAAGTGTGTTTATTATTAAATCTAATATTAAAAGTTGCCTTGGCTTCTGCAGGAATTACATTATCTGCAGTGTTGTCGATTGAAATTTTTACAACTTCCAAGTTTGAAGGTTGAAAGTCTTTATTTCCATTATCTAGTTTTAAACTTTTAATAGTATTTAATATTTTTACTAATGTTGTGGTTGGATTTATAGATTCTTTTGGATAAGCAACATGGCCTTGAATTCCATAAACCGTGAGGGATCCAGTCATGCTACCACGTCTTCCAATTTTAATCATTTCACCTAATGTATTTAAATTTGTTGGCTCACCAACAAGACAAAAATCAATTTTTTCTCCTCTTCTATTTAGCTTCTCAATCACAGGCTTTGTTCCGTTAATTGCAACGGTTTCTTCATCTCCTGTTATTAATAAACTTATTGAGCCATAAGGTGTTCCGTGAGTATTTAAATATTTGCTGCATGCTGCAATAAAACAGGCAATTGCACCTTTCATATCGCTTATTCCTCTTCCAATTATTTTATTATTTTTAATGGCTCCTCCAAAAGGATTTACACTCCAAGACTTTATGTCACCTGCTGGTACCACATCAGTGTGACCTGCAAAGCAAAAATTTGGTTTTGAGTTTCCAATTTTTGCGTAAAGATTTTTGATTTTAACTGTTCCTTTTTTTTGAAACTCCATGATTTCACATTTGAAACCAAGTTTTTTTAAATACTTATGAACAACTCCAATTGCTCCATCATCTTTTGGAGTAACACTCTTGCAACGAACAAGATCTCTAGCGATAGTAACTTCACTTAGAACTGCCATCTAATCTCTTAATAATTCATTTATTGAAGTTTTGCTTCTCGTTTTTTCATCTACTGTTTTCACAATCACAGCGCAATAAAGATTAGGCTTTGTTTTATCATCACCTGGAAGTGATCCAGGAACAACAACTGAGTAAGGAGGAATATTTCCGAATATTATTTTATTAGTTTTTCTATCAATAATCTTTGTTGATGCTCCTACATAAACTCCCATAGAAAGAACAGATCCCTCACCGACAATTACGCCTTCTGCAACTTCTGATCTTGCTCCAATAAAGCAATTATCTTCGATAATTACCGGGTTTGCTTGAAGAGGTTCAAGAACGCCACCAATTCCAACTCCGCCAGAAATATGACAATTTTTTCCAATCTGAGCACAAGAGCCAACGGTAGCCCAAGTATCAATCATAGTTCCATCATCAACATAAGCTCCAACATTTACAAACGACGGCATAAGCACAACATTTTTCCCAATGTATGCAGACTTTCTAACAACTCCATTTGGAACTGCTCTAAAGTTGCTCTTTAAGAATTTATCCTCAGTCCAATTAAATGTTTTTCCATCAACTTTATCGAACCACGAGTAATAAGGACCTTTAATCATTTTGTTATCAAACACTCTAAAACTTAAGAGGATTGCTTTTTTAATCCATTGATGTGTATGCCAAACACCATTTTTCTTTTCAGATACTCTTAATGTACCGCTATCAAGCAAATCTAACGTTGATGTTACTGCATTAATAATAGATTTATCCGAATTTTTGGAAGTATTTGATCTCTGTTCCCAAGCCTGGTTAATGATATCTTCAGTCGACATTTGCTATTGAATTAGCAAATTACATTTTTCTAGAAAATCTTCCAGTTTATTTATTTTATAATGAATATGATCTTCGCCATGACCTTCACTTGCCCATTCATCACTATTAATTAACCATGCGGTTTGCATGCCAAGTTCATGTGCGGGTCTTAAGTTTCTTGCAATGTCCTCAATAAATATACTTTGTTCAGGAATAATCCTAAATTGTGAGATAAGTTTTTCATAAGGTTTCTTTTCAGGTTTAGGAATAAAATCGGAGTCAACAATATCAAATATTGAAAATTGATTTTTTTCAATTTCTAAAGTTTCAATTACACGTTCAGCATGTTTTTTGGATCCATTAGTAAAAATAATTTTTTCTCCAGGCAGGCATTTTATTTGATCATTTAGTTTGGTATTTTTTTTTAAAAAACTGTAGTCGATGTTGTGAACAAATTCTAAAAAATCGTGTGGATCTATTTTGTGATTTTTAATTAATCCATTTAAAGTTGTTCCATGTTTTCTAAAATAATCATTTTTCATCTGCATAGCTTCTTGATGTGTAACGTTAAGTTTATCGATAATGAATGTTGCCATTAATTTATCAATTTTTGAAAAAAGGTTTGTAGATGAGGGGTATAAAGTATTATCCAAATCAAATATCCAGTATTTAACTTTTTTTAAACTATCCATTATTTTATAATTAGAGTTCCGGCACCAATGTTTGAGAACAGCTCAAAAAGAACGGCATGTGCTTTTCTTCCATCAATAATAACCACACCATTCACACCACTTTCAATTGCGTGAATACATGTTTTAATTTTAGGTATCATACCACCTGTTATTGTACCATTATCAATCAATTGTAGTGCCTTTGGTATTGAAAGTTCTGATATTAGTTTTCCACTTTTATCATTAACTCCAGGTACATCTGTCATAAGCAGTAATCGTTCAGCCTTAATTTCACTTGCAACAAAACCAGCCGCTGTGTCTGCATTAATATTGTAGCTTTGACCTGCTATGTCTTTTCCAATTGGAGAAATTACTGGAATTATTTTTTTTTTAAATAAAGTTTTGATTATTGAAGTATTAATTTTCTTAGGATTTGCAACGTAACCAAGATCTTTGCTAATTGGCCCATCCACATTAATTACTGAATGATTTTTTGGTGTAAGGGACTCTGCAGTTGATCCAAATTTTATAATAGAGTCTCTAAGATCTGGATTAATTTCATTACACAAAACATCCTCAACCACATCAATAGTCTGTCTGTCAGTTACCCTAAGACCATCTATAAATTTGCTCTCAATTTTTTTTTCATCAAGTTGTCTTTTAATTTGCGGACCGCCCCCATGGATAACACCAACATTTATTTCAAGTTTTCTAAGTATGGCAGCATCTTGGGCAAATGCTTTAGATAGATTTTGGTCAGACATTACCTGACCTCCATATTTTAAAATAATTTCTTTGTTTTTATATTTCTTTATATAAGCAGCCGCTTCGTCGATGGACGGCCCGGCTTCAGGCCAAAATGACTTTATATCCATTAAACAGTTTTAACTTTAGTTCTTTTTAAAATGATCCATTGTTGCAACATGGTAAGCACGTTACTCACAGTCCAGTACACAACTAATCCTGCAGGAAAAGAAGCAAGTAAAATGGTTAACATTAAAGGAAAAAAAGCAAAAATTTTAGCTTGAATTGGATCAGGTGGTGCAGGACTTAATTTCTGCTGAATATACATGGTCACGCCCATTAAAATTGGCCAAACACCAATAATTAAAAAGGTTGGCGGATTCCAAGGGATAAGGCCAAATAAATTAAAAATAGATGTTGGGTCCGCAGCAGATAAATCTTTAATCCAACCAAAAAATGGAGCGTGCCTCATCTCGATTGTCACAAAAAGCATTTTATAAACCGCAAAGAAGATAGGAATTTGCAGAATGATTGGAATACATCCGGATAAAGGGTTTACCTTCTCTCTTTTGTATAAAGCCATCATCTCAGTTTGCGTTTTCTTAACATCGTTTTTGTATAATTCTTTAATTCGAAGCATCTCAGGCTGCAAAACCTTCATTTTAGCCATAGATTTAAATGAGTAATCTGCAAGGGGATAAATTACGATACGAACAACAACTGTTAAAAGTATAATTGCTACGCCAAAGTTTCCAACAAGTTTAAAAAAGTAATCAATTAAAAAAAATAATGGCTTAGTAATAAAATAAAACCATCCCCAATCTATTGCAAGATCGAAACGTTCAATTTTTTCTTTTTCAGAATAACCATCGATGACGTGAACCTCCTTAGCTCCTATAAAGACTTTTGAAGTAGATGAAATTATTTTTTGTCCACCTAGCTGAAGGGAATCTAGTAAAATATAATTAACTTTAAATCCGTCCTTAAATAAAAATTCTGCATTAAATGACTTTCCTTGTTCAGGGATGATACTTGTCATCCAGTATTTGTCGGTAATTCCAAGCCATCCGTTATTTCCAGAAAATGTCTTTTTTTCCTTTTGGATAGTGTCATAACTTTCTTCTTTTAGGTTTTTATTTACAACACCAATTAGCCCTTCATGGGATATATAAAAACCCTCAACAGCAGGCTTTGAGTTTCTGGTAATTTGTGAATATGGAAATAGTTCAATATTTCCACTTCTGTCACTCCTAACTGAGTCAGTAATTTTAAATAAAAACTTATCATCAACTTCAACTTTTTTTAAAAAAATTAAACCTTCTCTGTTATTCCACTCTAATGTAACAGGCGTGGTTGGGGTAAGTTTTTTCCCCTCTCGTATTTGCCATATACTATTATTATCTGGAACTTTTACATTTCCTTTAGCAGCCCAACCAGTTTCTACAAAGTAACCATCATTAATTTTTTTTGGATTTAAATAAGTGATTTGTTTACTTTTTTTATCAATAGTTTCTCTATAATTTTTTATAGTAACATCATCAATTAATGCGCCTCGAAGGACAATTGATCCAAGTAGATTGTTATTTTCAATTATAACTCTCTCTCCATCTTTTAAAGCATCAACTCTTGTTACAACTTTTGGTGCATCAATCTTTGGCATACTTGGCCCGCCAGTTGCCTCTGGTTTTGTAACTTGGGTTTGTTTATTTTTTTCTCCCTCAAAACGTTTTTCTTTTATTTTAGGATCTTCAAAATAGGTTGCCCACACAAGAAGAATTAGTGTGGATAGAAATACAGCTAGAATTACGTTTTTATTATCCATGATGCTTTCTTTTTGAAATTATAGGATCATATCCAAAACTACCACCAAGCCATTTTATTGGATGACATCGAAGTAACCTAATTACTCCCTTGTACATTCCTTTTAGAAAGCCATACTCTTTCAATGCATCCTGAAAATATTCAGAACAGGTCGGATCAAATCTGCATGATGGCTGAAACCAAGGTGATAAAAAAAATTTATAAAATTTGATAATGCAAGATATGATTGAACAAAAAAACCAATTAATTTTTTTTAACATTATTAATTAAACCAAGTTTATTTTTAAATTCTTCTACTAAGTTTTCAAAATTTGCATCATAGACTTTTGATTTTGCAAATACAGCGTACTGGTAACTTTTATTGAAATCATTAAGCTCACGCATTGCCTTTAATGCTGCCATTTTTAACCTTCTTTTAATTCTGTTGCGCCTAACCGCTGTTCCTAATTTTTTTGCAGATACAAAACTAATTGCAATATCATTATTTTTGTTTTTTTCATTTCGTTTATCAAAATAAATTGTAAAAAAATTTGAATTAAATTTTTGTGAAGATAGCATTTTTTTGAAAGTATCTATTCCTTTTAAGCTTTGAAAACGTATCTCTGGTGCCATCGATTAGGCCGAAACTCTTCTTCTTCCCTTGCGTCTTCTACTTGAGATTACCCTTCTTCCATTTTTACTGGACATTCTTTTTCTAAAGCCATGTCTTCGTTTTCTAACTATTTTGCTTGGTTGGTAGGTTCTTTTCATAGTGACAATAAAAATTTCGCTATTTATAGGTAAATTGTTAAAACAAGTACAGTAAAAGTTACAGATTTTTTAATGTATCAGATTTCTAAAATTAAAATTTTACTTGGAATTATTTATGCAGGGATAGTTGCTGCGGTAACATTTTTATTTTTTTACTATGATGCATTCTCTTATATTAATTATGATTTTGTAAAAGATTATAGGCAGAAAATTTTTCAATTTAGAGATGAAAATATTTTTTTAGTATCCGTACTTTTTTTTATATTTTGTTTAGTGTGGACTTTTATTTTAGGCTTCGGTTCTATTCTAACAATTATTGCAGGGTTTATATTTAATCCATTATTAGGTTCAGTTTTACTTATAGTATCATGGACGGCTGGTGGAACATTACTTTATATGTTTGCAAATAGCTTTTTAAAAGATTTAGTTATTAAATTTTTTAAGGAAAAATTTCAAAAACTTGATGAGCATTTTAAGAGTAATGATTTTGCCTATTTAATGTTTTTAAGATTAGTTCCAGGTATTCCATCTCAAGTTGGTCATTTAGTTCCAATACTGTTTAATATGAGTGTTAGAAAATTTTTTATGGCAACCTTAATTGGTGGAGCTCCTGCAACGTTTATAGTTGTAAATTTATTATTTGGAATATTTTCGAAAATGGAGCAAGGAAATATTATAAGTTTAGACGTACTTTCTGATCCGCAAGTTTCAATACCATTAGCGTTGCTTGGAGTTTTAGTTTTGATTACTAGTTTTATGAAAAAATATTTTTTTAAAACAAAAGAATGAATATTTTTTTTAAAACTATTATTAGCGAAATAAAAGATATAAGCATTCCTCTTTATAAAATTCTAATACCTTTTGTTTTTGTGGTAAAAATTTTAGAAGAAATAGGTTTTATAAAATTCGTCTCCACATATTTTGAACCGATTGTACAGTTGATGGGACTTCCTGCAGAAATGGGATTTATTTGGGTAACTGCAATTATTGTTAATGTCTATGCAGCAATTATCGTCTTTATCAATATTGTTCCAGGACTAGATCTAACCGTTGCGCAAGTTACCATCATTACGACAGTGATATTAATTGCACATAACATTTTTGTAGAGAGTGCAATTACAAGATCTGCAGGCATTTCTTTTTTTTATGCAGCATTTTTGAGAATTAGCATAGGTTTTCTTGCAGGGTTAATTTTGCATAAACTGTATTCTTCTTTTGGTTTTCTTGAAGAAAAATATAGTCTTATTTTTGAACAGCCTAAATTAATTTTAACTTATACAGAATGGTTTTATGGCCAGATTAAAAATTTAGCTTTTATATTTTTAATTATCTGTATTTTAGTTTTAACCTTAAATATTTTTAAAAAAATAGGCATTGAACACTTAATCAGGCTAATGCTTAAAGTTCCCTTAAGGTTTATGGGAATTGGAGAGCAGGCAATTAATGTTGTCATTGTTGGGCTTACTATTGGAATTCAATTTGGAGGAGGGTTATTAATTAAAGAAGCTAAGTCAAAAGAGATTGATAAACAAAGCATTTTATTATCACTTTCTTTCTTAAATCTTGTACATGCAATTATTGAGGATACTATTTTGATGTCCATTATGGGAGGTCATTTATCTGGAATCCTTTTTTTTAGGCTTATTTTTTCTCTCTTGATTGTTTTTATAATTCTTTTTCTGTACAAAAACTTTGAAGGCTTATTTCAAAAGTTTATTTTTGTTAGAGCCTAACTAAGGGTCAATTGGTGAAACGGATATCACGCAACTTTGCGGAGGTTGAGTTTCAGGTTCGAGTCCTGAATTGACCGCCAAATTTATTCTTGTCTGTTTTTTTATAAAAATATAAAATATCGTAATGCGAGTATCTAGAAATTCGAGGCTTATTATACCCTATCTTGAAAAAACTTATGAAGCCCTGGAGCCTTTAGCATACCCCCTTATTCGTTTTACCGCAGGAGTTATGATGATACCTCACGGGTATTTAAAATTATTTGGCGGATTAGATAGTACAACAGCTTTTTTTAAAAGTGTTTCTCTTGAACCGGCTTATTATCTAGCTGTCTATATTGGTGCTCTTGAATTTGTTGGAGGAATTTTATTAGCACTTGGTTTTTTAACACGTTTAGTTGCAGCACAGTTTATAGGTCTTCTAGCTGTTGCAACGTTTTATATTCACTTAAAAAATGGATTTTTATGGATAAAGGGTGGCTATGAATATCCATTGTTTTGGATGTTAGTTATGATTGCAATTTTATTTAAAGGCGCAGGTAGAATTTCAGTTGATCAATCGCTTCCAAAAGAATTTTAACTTTGTGTTTAATTATTTAAATAATCTTCCCTTAAACAAAGCAGTTATTGTATTTA